>Ga0209633_10000190_pt1 | contig 74570 bp, 59 predicted proteins | sample Cruoilmetagenom1_FD_187290 | JGI IMG/M metagenome (GOLD analysis project Ga0209633, IMG submission 187290) | Oil polluted marine microbial communities from Coal Oil Point, Santa Barbara, California, USA - Sample 1 (SPAdes) (version 2) | ecosystem: Environmental > Aquatic > Marine > Oil seeps ... | reverse complement strand
TGAACACGATGAAAAATACAATCTAACCTATCTGGACTCCCCTGCCGGGCGTTTTACCGTGACCCAGCAGGATCTAGCGATTGATGAAAATGTGCGTTTAAGAATCAATGCGCGCGATGTCAGCATCACTTTGAAAAAACAATCAGATACCAGCATTCTAAATATTTTTCCAGCAATAGTTGATGAGATCAGTCGCTCAGGAGAAGCGCAAGTTACAGTGCGTTTACTGGCAAATGATATCCCTATTCTATCCCGAACTACACGTAAATCAGCAGAGTTACTGGGTCTGCAAAAAGGCAAAGAAGTATTTGTCCAGACAAAAAGTGTGTCACTGCTATCGTTGCTTAGTCATCCTGAATGATTATATAGTTACCATCCAGAAAGCATCTCAATTGAGAACCCCTAAGGCATTCTCAAAAAGACCTGTCTCTGGACGCTAACTGTATAAAACTTAGTTTTTTTGCAATCTCTTGGCAATCCGAACCATCTGCGCTAATTCAACCTCCAGATCATGGCGCTTGGTTTCCAAATAACTTCTTAAGTCTTTTTTGCGCATAAAAAGAAGAAATACTTTTAAGTTTTCAAGCGTTCTTCGGTATTCTCCACGAAGAGATAACGCCACAGCCGCACTAGCAAATAAGCTGGAAAGGTAGATTAATGACCAGCTAATGCCTAAGTATCGATAGATGATATGGCTTTGTAAGCCCCAGAATAAACAGAATATTGTTATTCCTATCAATACCCGGGCAGTATCATATTGATCCGTATCTTTGGATAATTTTTTGGTCAGAAAATCGGTTATTTTATATGGGATATAGCTATTAATAATCCCCCATAGCGCTACCGGAAAGCCGATCAAGACAATGCCTATTGTTCGTAGTGAATAAATAAACAGCAACAGTGGTCGATACTTTAAAGAGAGATGGTAGTTTTTTATGCCACAGACATTACATAGCCGTTCGAACATGCGTAGTTTACTGATCAGGCTTCTAACTTTATCAGGCTCATGTTCGAGTAGTAATTGCTGTGCTTCAATAAGTCTCTGCAATGATTGAAAGCGTTGCGTTAAATTTGATTTTCTAATTTTCCCCCGACGCAGAGCAAAGAATTTTTCAAGACGAGTTATCAAACGCATTTCTTTCCATGAACGGGTATTTAGCGTGACAGATTCAATCCCTGCTTTTACACGATCTGTAACTAAGTGCGCCGCATCATATTCTTCCATGTCCGCAGGTACATTGAGATCAACTGGCTCGCCATAACTAACCAGTACCTCAGAACGAGCCCGAGGCTTTCGCGTAAACGTCATTCCTACAGGAATTACCACTGGAGCAACACCATTGTTTTTTATGGCACCTAAAGCCATACGCGCAGCACCTGTCTTAATTTCTTGTACAAAAGATTTGGAATGGCTTTGACCTTCGGGGAAAATTACCAGCGTTTCATTTTGCGCTAGTAATGCATAGCATTTCTTAAAGCTATCTTGATTTTTTGAAGTATCCGTATTTTCTTTATTACGTCGATAAATTGGCACTGCGCCTATAGCGTCTAAAACAGGTTTTAATATTGGATTCTTAAATAAGCCACTGCGTGCTAATGGACGAATATTTTTAGTGTTTGAGGCCTGTAAGACAACTTGATCAATCAAGGCATTAACATGATTAACACAAAAGATAATGCCTTTGTCATTTGGGATGACCTCATCCCCAGTAACTTCAAAATGGCTATAAAATGTTCTAACCACCAGCCGACAGAACTTCTTCCACAAAGAGATAAAACGGCTGGCACTGGGTTTAGATGTTTTATCAGTCGCTGTCATATAGTGATTTTAGTGTCGTGTACCATTAGTATAGTACTAGGATACTACACTAGGAACCTGTCCGAGAACTAAGAAACTACTGCAAAGCTCCTAGACTATCTTCTGACACAGAGTGCAGAATTGATTATATTACCACGCTACAAAATGCCCATTCCCTGTAAAGCGCAGCTAGGATATGATGACCTAGTTATATCGGAAGTTCTTAATAATGATTGATGCACTCAAAAGCACCTGGTCCCTATTCTTGGGAATGGCATTCCTTATGCTTGGCAATGGTTTGCAAGGAACTTTAATCAGTTGGCGTGCCAACCATGAAGGCTTTGATCCTAGTACTATCGGCTGGATTATGACGGCCTATTATCTGGGCTTTCTAGTCGGCTCACTATACACCACCAGACTTATTAATCAGGTCGGTTATATCCGGGTTTTTGCGGCACTGGCATCTTTGGCATCCACTGCTGTATTAATCCAGATTATATTTATCTCGCCTACTTTCTGGCTGTTAATGCGCTTGCTATCAGGCTTTTGTTTTGCTGGCATATATGTAGTGGTGGAAAGCTGGCTAAACGCCAGAAGTGACAATCAAACACGCGGGCAGATTTTATCATTTTATATGTTTGTATCTTTTGCTGGCTTAGCAGGCGGACAGTTGTTATTAAAAATTGCTGACCCAACCAGTTTCAACTTGTTTCTTTTAACTTCAATTCTTCTATCTCTGGCTTTGATTCCAGTTTTAATTTCACGGGTTTATGTTCCTATGATTGAGGAAAATGAGAGCATGAGTATTCGTAAGCTAATCAAAATAGCACCCGCCGGTGTAGCAAGTATTGGGTGGAACTCTATCGCACAAGGAGCCATGTTTGGCATGGGCGCAGTGTATGCTGCAAATGCGGGTATGAATATCAATCAAACCGCACTATTTATGAGTAGCTTTATAGCAATAGGAGCTATTTTCCACTGGCCGCTGGGGTGGTTATCAGACAAGATAGATCGGCGAATTGTGATTGTTGGAGCAAGTATTCTTTCGACTATTTTGTCGATAGTTCTTTTTAATATGAATAACCAGACAACACTATTTATTATCATTTTTGGACTACTGGGTGCTTTTGTACTGCCCATCTATTCTCTGGGGGTCGCGCATACTAATGACAGGCTAAAACCTGAACAAATGACACATGCGAGTAGCACAATTGTACTCCTTTATGGGATGGGTTCAGCCTTAGGGCCACTAACAGTGGGTTATGTTTTAAACCTTTTTGGAAATTCTTTCTTTTTTATCTATATCGGCGCAACTAATTCGCTAATTGCTATTATCGTATTTTTCTACATTATGCGAAGAGAAGCGGTTCCCGAAGAGGAGCAGGGCGATTACCAACTAGTGCCTTCAAAACCTACTGCAATTGCCATGGAAGCAGTTGCAGAGGAAGCTGAAGAATCTATTCATTTAAATAATGATTAAGTGATAATTTTTATCACTATAATCTAACATAAAAACAATAACTTAAAACTACCATTAACAATATATTTTTGCTCAACCATGATGATAGATAAGCATTCAGAAGTTAGTACAAATCCTGCTAGGATAATTTTTGGAATATTTAATCAACACTTTATCTATTTTAAGGTGACAGACGATTGCTACTAATTTATAGTGTTTGGAGTAAAAGTTATAACTATATCGTAATAAAAAAAATAATTTGGTTGTTGTAATGTCTTCGGATACTTCACAAAAAAATCATTCATCTCCTAGCGCATCTGATCTTGTTGAATTAGATGGGCTGCTTGACAGTGAGTTTGGTGGAAATATACAAGACGAACCTGAAGTTTTAGTAAGCTCCGATGATGACTTGGATTCTATCTTGGAATCTCTCAATGTTGAGCAAGACAAGACAAATAAGAACAGAGAAGACATTCAAAAAGTACAAGAAGAAAGCGAATTTTTAGAAGAAGATGAAGATAGTGAAGCGATAACAACAGCCTCACCCTTGCCTAAAGACACTAATCCTATATTCAAAAAACCAGAACCTTTAAAAGTAAAGGGAGTTGAGCGATCAATTATTGGCACGCTTCGTTCATCATTATCCTTTAGAAAGAAGACCACAAATGAAACTGATAAAGCAGACAAGCTGGCACAAAAACGTCAAAAACGTGAAGAACAGGAGCAGCTAGAACAACAACGTTTAGAAAAAGCTCGTCTCCAAAATGAAAAGCTTAAGCAGGACCGAATAGAACAAGTTCGACTCAAGAAAGAAAGGCTTGCAAAAGGAAGACTAGGACAAGAACGCCTCAAAAAAGAAAGAATTGAAAGGCTTGAAATAGAACGTCTTAAAAACGCGCGTCTCGAGCAAGAAAAACTGGAGCAGAAACCGCTAAAACAAACACAGCTTGAAGAAGAGAGACTAGAGCAGGAACGCCTAGAAAAGATACGTCTCGAAGAAGAGAGACTGGAGCAGGCACGTCTCGAAGAAGTAAGGCTAGAACAGGAGCGCTTAGAAAAAGCACGCCTCGAAGAAGAGAGACTAGAGCAGGAACGCCTAGAAAAGATTCGACTCGAAGAAGTTAGACTAGAACAGGAGCGCTTAGAAAAAACACGCCTCGAAGAAGAAAGACTGGAGCAGGAGCGCCTAGAAAAGATACGCCTCAAAGAAGAAAAACTAGAGCAGGAGCGCCTAGAAAAGATTCGACTCGAAGAAGAAAGACTAGAACAAGAGCGCTTAGAAAAAGCACGTCTCGAAGAAGAGAGACTAGAGCAGGAGCGTCTCGAAAAGATTCGACTCGAAGAAGAAAGACTTGAGCAGGAACGTCTCGAAAAGATTCGTCTCGAAGAAGAAAGACTAGAACAAGAGCGCTTAGAAAAAGCACACCTCAAAGAAGAAAAGCTGAAGCAGGAACGCCTAGAAAAGATACGGCTGGAAGAAGAGAGACTGGAGCAGGAGCGCTTAGAAAAGATTCGACTCGAAGAAATAAGGCTAGAACAAGAGCGCTTAGAAAAAGCACGTCTCGAAGAAAAGAGAGTAGAGCAGGCACGCCTAGAAAAGATTCGACTCGAAGAAGAAAGACTAGAACAAGAGCGCTTAGAAAAAACACGCCTCGAAGAAGAAAGACTTGAGCAGGAACGTCTCGAAAAGATTCGTCTCGAAGAAGAAAGACTAGAACAAGAGCGCTTAGAAAAAGCACGCCTCAAAGAAGAAAAGCTGAAGCAGGAACGCCTAGAAAAGATACGGCTGGAAGAAGAGAGACTAGAGCAGGAGCGCTTAGAAAAGATACGACTCGAGGACGTAAGGCTAGAACAGGAGCACCTAGAAAAAACCCATCTCGAGAAAGAAAGGCTTGAAATACAACTTGAGAAAGAAAAACTAGAACAGGAAAGGCTAGAACTACAAATTGAGAAAGAAAAACTTGAACTAGATCGACTAGAAAAAGCACGAATCGAAAAAGAGAAACTTGTGCACGGACGATTGGAAAAAGCGCGAATCGCAAAAGAAAAACTGGAACAGGAACGCCTAGAAAAAGCACGCCTACAAGAAGAAAGACTGAAACAGGAGCAGTTAGAAAAAGTGCTTCTTGAAGAAGAAAGGCTTAAACAGGAACGGTTAGAAAAGGCGCAACTCGAGAAAGAAAAAGTGGAGCAGGTGCGTCTAGAACAGCTTCGAGTTAAAAAAGAATCTCTTGAACAAAAGCAGCTAGAAAAAGCCCGACTCGAAAATGAGAAACTCAAGCAGAAACATCTAGAACTTGCGAGACTCAAGAATAAAAAGTCTGCACTAGAACAGCAAAAACAAGAACAAATCGAAAAAGAAAAACTTCAGTTAGAAACTCATGATAGAAACCTTGAGAACAACAACGAATTCAAACGTGTCATCAATCAAACTAAACCTGTTAATGAGACTATCCCAGTAAAGGGATTAACAGAAAATGATGAAGTAGAGCAGAAAAAAACTACAACTTTTAGAGCAAAGCTTGCTAAAAGAATTCAGTCTTCTTTAGAAACTCAAAAAGAACCCGTTAATAACACGAGTATCAATGAAATAAAACAAGAAGCTCCTCCCAAAACCATTCACAAAACAGATAACCCTCATCATGATGACCCTAGTTTATCCTTAAAGCGTATAATTCAATTATGTGGAAGAAATGATGATATAGACAGCAATGATGAGCAGAAAGAAACCACATTTGATCCTAATAGCTATATGATTACAACGTTACTTGATAGCTTGAAACAAGCACAACAGTCTCACCAACTCATTCAATTAAGTTTTAATGAAACAGTTATCATCATCGATTTTATCCTTAATACAGTTTACTGTAATATTCTAATATCAAGTAAAAAGTATTCGATGGAGTGCATGACACCCATTTCGCAAACTAAAATAGAAATTAATGAATTAAGTTATGAAGCAGCTAAGTCACACAAAATTTTAAGAAGAGGAAAGCAAGATTACTCACACTCAATAAACTCTTTTATCTGGACGACAAGTCTTCTAAGTTCAAGAGGAAGATTGCCTGAAAATATACATTTAAATGATCTGATTCGACTAAAAAAAGAAATAGACTTGAGTCATTTGGAGGCTATTCCTCATGCTTATGATATTAGCTTATTACTAAAGAAAAAGCCGATCAGTCTAGAAGAGATTGCTAAACATTTGAATATATCGGTAAGATACGTCTTAGCATTTTTCTATGCAGCTCTTAACATTAACTCGGTCGAGTTAACTATAAAAAGTGAGCCTACAAAGAAAAAACCTGAAAAAGTTGAAAAAAAAGAAGTTGAGGTTAAGAAAACCTTTAGGGGACTTTTTAAACGATAAGTACCAGAGATTCCTTAAGAGTCTCTGATTAACCTTCTTAACAAACGTTATCTATATCCTAGCTACCCCAGAATCTCTGGCAGCCTGTGAAATTGCAGCAGGAATTCTCTCAGGTAAACGAGGATCTAGTGGTGTAGGTATAATATATTCCGGGCCAAACTCCATTGAAGTTTTGTTATATGCTTTCAAAACCTCATCAGGCACTGGTTCCTTGGCAATAGCTGCTAATGCTTTTACTGCCGCCATTTTCATCTCGGTATTAATATGAGTTGCACGCACATCCAGTGCACCTCTAAAAATGAACGGGAAACCCAGTACGTTATTTACCTGATTAGGATAATCACTGCGCCCCGTCGCCATAATAATATCTGGGCGTGCTTCACGAGCTACTGCAGGATCAATTTCAGGGTCTGGATTGGATAGCGCGAATACAATCGGATTAGCAGCCATTGCCTTGAGTGACTCCACATCCAGCAAATTTGGCCCAGACAGACCAATAAATACATCAGCGTCCGTACAGGCATCTAACAGGGTACGATGATCTGTTTCAAGCGCCCATTCCTTTTTATATTTATTCAAGTTATCTCGACCAGAATGGATAACCCCACCACGATCAAGCATAAATAGATTATTTTTATTTGCACCCAAAGAGGTTAATACCTGCATCGAAGCGATACCGGCTGCACCTGCACCAAGACACACTATTTTAGCATCAGAAAGCTTCTTGTTTTTCAACTCCAGTGCATTCAACAAGCCAGCCGCAATAATAATCGCGGTGCCATGCTGGTCATCATGAAAAACCGGTATATCCAGGTTTTCTTCGAGTATGCGTTCAATTTCAAAACAATGTGGTGCCGCAATATCTTCAAGATTGATACCACCGAAGGTTGGCGCAATATTTTCTACTGTTTTGATAAAGTCCTCAGGAGAGTCAGCATTCACTTCAATGTCAAAAACATCCACATCAGCAAAGCGTTTAAATAATACGCCTTTGCCTTCCATTACCGGTTTACCCGCTAAAGAACCCACATTACCCAAGCCTAAAACAGCTGTTCCATCGGTGATTACCGCGACCAGATTCCCCTTTGCCGTGTATTTGTAGGCATTCTCAGGGTCTTTCTCAATCTCCTTAACGGGCTCTGCTACACCGGGTGTATAGGCAAGAGACAAATCTTTCTGGGTCTCGGTTGATTTAGTAATTTCAATCGCAATTTTTCCCGGTTTTGGCTTTAGATGGTACTCAAGTGCTTCTTTTCTCAGTGTGTCTTTAGACATGCTATTTCCTACTTAACAATTTTTACTAAACGTCCTCTAACTGGCTGTCCTTTAGGGAACATACCATTGAGTAAACGCAAACGTTGCTCGTCCACTTTACTACGACGTGCAAGAGTAGCATAGGTCAATCCTGGGGTTGTTGCACGACCAACTATTACTCGCCCGTACTTATTTTTACTAATACGGAATTTCATGCCATGAATTTGCTGTAAATATCGATCATGTCCCGCATCACGATTTCCGGAAGTATGATATTTTTTGGCTTCACCAATGACCTGTTGAAGACGTTTGTCATTACTAGGATGTGAAGCAAATACACCATGATAAGCTCTTGGTTTGCGGCCTTCACGGCGAGCCTGGTACTTATCAAACTCTTCCTGTGCTTTTAAAACTCTAACGACTTCAATCATATGTTGAGGTTGGTAACCAATGCGTGCGATGTATTCTGCACCGAGACGATCTGCTTGCAACTCATGATCACGTCCATAGCCACTAAGTAAGGCTTTACCAAGTTGACCATATTGTTTACCTGCATCTGCGCCACCCTTTTTAGATAACACGCTGACCAATATTGCACTAGCCATGCCAGCACTTTGTTGTTTAACACCATGTCGGGCGGTTACATGGCCAATCTCATGCCCAAGTACACCTGCCAATTCTGCTTCAGAATTAAGATATACCATTAAACCTGTCGTAATATAAATATAGCCACCGGGTAAGGCAAAAGCATTAACACTAGGATCATCCAACACAGTGAAGGTATAACGAAGGTCTTTGCGATGGCTTTGTCTGGCGAGCAACTGCCCTATATTATTGACATAAGCCTGTAGTTTAGGGTTATTTAAGCGTTTTTTCTGCTTAATGATGCCACGGTGAGCCTGAGCTCCCATGGCCTTTTCCTGATCATTTGAAATCAGAGAGAAATCTTTCCTTCCAGTCACAGGGTTTTCTGAACAGGCAGCCAGTAAAATTAAAGCCGTTGCAACTAAACTGGTGATTAATGTTTTAATTCTCATTTGTTAATGACTCCATTGGATGTTGCACATTTCTTTCTATTTTTGTGCTTGTAAATTCTGACAATAGGCTTGTTATTAAATTCATTCCTGATTGCTATTTTGTATACTCATCGAATTGATAGTAATATAGCAGTTATTAACTTTAATAATTAATAAAAACATTGTTTTTATAGACTCTGGGATGGCTCAGCCTAGTAGTTTCACATTAAAATATAATATAATTTTTATATTGATCTGGTTGCAGCGGTAAAAGTATTCAGGGACGAAACAAAAATAAGTGAAAATTTTCCGGGTTTTAACCGTTTTTTATAACTTCCATGGATACTTTCACAGCAACCATGGCACCCCCCCTAGTTTTTTAGTGAGCTTGCCGTTTTGTTGTTTAAAACGGACATCTCACTTATTAGGTGAAACCGTTAGAATCAGGTAATTAATTAATGAAGTTCAATCTGGTTATCAAGTAGATATATGTTGGCAATAATTATTATTTTATTGGTTGTTGTGATTATCTTTGGCCCGCAATGGTGGGCTCAAAGAACATTTAAACGCTATTCAAATAGTCAGGATCACATTCCTGGAACGGGAGGCGAGCTCGCGCGCCATCTACTTGATCGTTTTGATATGCCAGATGTTGAAGTAGAAATGATTGAAGATGGTGGTGATCACTACGACCCTGAGAGCAAGACAGTCAGACTATCTGAAAGAAATTATAAGGATAACTCACTGACTGCTGTAGCCGTAGCAGCACATGAAGTGGGACATGCCATTCAGGACAATGAAAACGAAGCTAAGCTGGCAATTCGCACCACACTGGTAAAATTTGCACAGCGTAGCTCTCAGATCGGTTCCGCCATAATGATTATTACACCTATCATACTGGTGATTACACGAAGTCCCGGTGCAAGTTTATTTTTTATACTCGCTGGTTTAATCAGCATTGCGGGTGCCAGTATTGTACATTTAGTAACATTACCGGTTGAATTAGATGCAAGCTTTGGTAAAGCATTACCCATTTTAAAAGCAGACTATATACAGGAACAGGACATCCCCGCCATTGAAAAAATACTCAAAGCTGCCGCCCTTACTTATGTTGCCGCATCACTTATGAGTATTCTAAATGTATGGCGCTGGATAGCGCTATTGAGACGCTAAAAATACTTAATCAGAATACCAAAAGCAACCTGTCATTACACACACTTGTGCTAAACGAACCCGGTTTATCCTGAGCCTGTCGAAGGAAAACAGTTCTGCTGAGTCCTTCGACCAGCTCAGGATAAACTCAAGTCGCAGCATGGCACCCCCTCCACTTTTTTGTATCAGGCATGAAAGCTCTGCCGATGTAATCTCTCAGAGCCTCCATATTTCATTTCAGATCAAGGCGCAACTGCGCGGAGAAATGCTATTTCATTTCATCGTAACTAGCTCTTCCGCACTTACGGGATGGATGGCAATCGTATCATCAAAATCAGCCTTAGTAGCCCCCATACGAATAGCCACAGCAAAGCCTTGCAACATTTCATCTGCGCCCAGTCCAATCACATGACAACCAATAATCTTCTCTTCTTCACCTAGTACAATCAGCTTCATATGAGTCTTTACTTTATGACGTGTCATCTGGTGATAAAGCGGTACAAAATCTGTTTGATAAACTTTGACAGCATCACCATAGGTTTCAATCGCCTTTTCTTCGCTCATGCCAATCGTACCAATCGGCGGATGGGTAAACATCACCGTGGCAATATTATCGTATGACATTTTGCGCTCTGGCTTGCCTCCATATAAGCGATCTCCCAAGCGACGACCTGCTGCTATTGCTACGGGTGTGAGTGGTGCTTTGCCGATTATGTCGCCGATTGCATAAATTCCATCTACTGTGGTTTTTTCTTCATCATCTACGACGATCATTCCACGCTCATCCATTCTTACATCGGTGTTTTCTAAACCAATTGCATCGGTGTTTGGTTTGCGACCTATTGCCCAGATTAGTGCCTCTACATCGGTGATGCTTGTGCCGTCTTCAAAGTGAATAGTTAGCAGTTTTTTATGTTCGCTACTGTCTGCTTGCTCTTCTACTTTCGAGATAATCTCATCGTCATACAATGTGATATTGTCGTCTTCCATTTGTTTGCGCAGTGCGCTTTGGATTGTACCGTCAAAACCTTCTAGCACTGGCCATCCTTGGTGTAATACCGATACATCTGAGCCTAAACCGTCCATTAGCATGGCAAGTTCTAGGGCAATGTAACCACCACCAACAACGACAACTTTTTGTGGCTGAACTTCATCTAAGTCCTGAAAAAAGCCGTCAGAATTTATACCTAAGTTGGCACCTTTAATATCGTTAGGGAAAATGGGACGACCACCTGTGGCAATGACAATATTGTCTGCGGTATAGGTTTCACTGCCGACTGAAAGGGTTTTATTATCAATGAACTTTGCACGACCGTTAATGACATCAACGCCCGCCTCAGCCATATAACCGTCATACCAATCGAGGATTCCGCCGATGAAGTTTTCTCGCTTCATCACCAATTTTTCCCAATTTAGTTTGCCACCTTTTTCACCATTGACATCACCTTCAAGGTCAACATTAAAGCCATAATCCTGAGCATCTTTTAAACCTTGCGCAATACCTGCGCCGTACCACATAACTTTCTTGGGTACACAGCCAACATTGACACAGGTTCCACCTAATTCACTGGCTTCGATAACCGCTGTTTTTGCACCGTAGGATGCGGCACGTTCTGCGATTGATAAACCGCCACTGCCAGCACCAACTGAGATTAGGTCGTAATGTTTGCTCATGATTATTTCCTTTTATATTTAAACCTTTACGTTAAGGAGAACCTGATTAAGTCGATTAGAATTAAGCGCAGAAAAAACTGTCGCTATTTTTCACGAAGTGAGCTGGAATGGTTGTTCCCTTGTAGCGATCTTCGTGGAAAATATCGGCAGTTTTAGCAAGCTTAAAATAATTGGACTTGATCAGGATCTCCTTAAGTATGGTTCTTTATTGAATTGATGAAGTGTATTACGCTCTTTTTATTAATTAAGATCAACTTTTTGCTTGTTTTTACATGGCACCCCCCCTAGTTTTTAGCATCAGCTATGTAGTGGATGCTAAAAACTAGGGGGGGTGCCATTATTAATTTAAACATCCAGAAAGTTATACTTTCTGGATGTTTAGCTCATTAAGATTTCAACCACTCTTCAAGATCACTCGACCCACCAACATGATCACCATTTATAAATACCTGTGGCACTGAGGTTGAACCTACCATGGCGCGTAAACTGCGGTCAGTATAGTCTTCACCCATCATCATTACTTCATATTCCATGCCGGCATCATCTAGCATTTGTTTTGCTTTGGCGCAGAATGGACAGCCTTTTCTTGCCATCACGGTAACGCTTGCTGGTTTTTCAGCATTTGGCGCGATGTACTCAAGCATGGTGTCGGCATCAGATACTTCAAACGGGTCGCCTTCAACATCTGGCTCGATAAACATTTTATCTACTACGCCATCTTTTACCAGCATTGAGTAACGCCATGAACGCTTACCAAAACCAAGATCAGCTTTATCAACCAGCATTCCCATACCTTCTGAGAACTCACCATTGCCATCTGGCATAAAGGTAATATCATTTGCGCCTTGATCTGCCTGCCACTCGTTCATAACAAAGGTATCATTAACAGACATACAGATCACGCTATCAACGCCATTTGCTTGAAAAGCAGGAAGCAACTGGTTATAACGTGGCACATGTGCCGATGAACAAGTTGGTGTAAAAGCACCCGGCAGTGAGAATACAACTACTGTTTTACCTTTGAATAGTTCGTCTGTTGTTACATCTACCCAGTCGTTATTTTGACGAGTGTGGAATGTTACGGATGGTACGTTTTGACCTTCCTTGTTTTGTAAAGTTGTCATTTTTTATGTTTTCCTATATTTATAAATAATTGTTAAAAATTTTATGAATGGGCGATAGGTTTATCTGTGAATAAATAATCCTTCAATTCCTTATCCATAACTGAATCTTTTCTTCGAATCCATTCAAGCACCATTGCTGCATGTTCTTTTTCTTCATCACGATTGTGTTCTAAAATTGCTTTTAGCTCAGCATCTTTGCAAGCATCAACTCTCTGGTTGTACCAATCCACAGCTTCTAGCTCTTCCATTAATGATGTAATTGCACGATGCATATCGCGGGTTTCATCAGTCAATTCTTCTATTGGTTCGTGGTAGCCTTCGTTTGCCATTTTATTCTCCTCGTATTGTTGTGATTCGTATAGTAGAACAAATAGTGTTATTCTGTAAAATGCATTGTTCCTATCATTACGTTCTAAAAAACAGATTATTGGTGTACTAGTCTATGAATTTACCTACTATTAAACAACTCCGCTACTTTGTTGCACTGGAAAAACTCCAGCATTTTGGCAATGCTGCAAAAGCCTGTTTTGTCTCACAGTCTGCCTTTAGTGTTGCTATCAAAGAACTGGAGAATAGTTTAGGTGCTCAGCTAGTTGACCGCACCAATAAAAGTGTCACTATTACACGCACAGGCAGAGAAATAGCCCACCATGCCAAGCTTTGTTTGCGAGATTTGGAATATTTAGCAGAACTTGCTCATAGCGATCAAAAGCCACTCACAGGTCGTTTAAACCTGGGCGTAATTCCAACCATCGCTCCTTTTATTCTGCCAAAGCTATTACCCAAACTTAGAGAAGCATATCCTGAACTAAAACTCTACTTACGTGAAGATACCACAACAGCGGTTCACCAGCGTTTACTTGAGGGTGAACTGGATATTATTTTAATTGCGCTACCCTTCAAGCTGAGTAATGTTGAAGTCCTGCCTTTATTTAAAGATCACTTTTCTCTTGCCTGTCATAAAAACAGTAGCCTAATTAACCCAAAGGATTATGTGCTTTCCCAGCTGCCCAAAGAGAGTGTGCTGTTATTGGAAGATGGACATTGTTTAAGAGACCATGCGCTTTCTGCCTGTAAAATTCGCAATCAGGATACGGTAAGTCGCTTTGCTGCCAGTAGTTTATTAACACTAGTCAGCATGGTTGACTCTGATATTGGCATTACTTATCTAACTGAAATGGCTAAAAATTCACCGCTATTACAGAACACAGACATTCAAACTTATCCATTGGACGAAAAAAGTTTTCGAGAAATTGGTATTGCCTGGCGAAAAGGCAGCGCTCGTAAGGACGAATTCAAGATACTGGGATTAGCAATCAAGGAACTCTATCAAACACCTTTAGCAGAGCCGAAAACCTGCTAGAGACTGGTTATCTGTTTAACACTATTTTTGGCAGTAAATTCAGCTTAGATTAAGCTGTACACCTTTAGTATTGAACATTAATAGTTATAGATATGCTGTTTATATTTTAAACTAGAAAAATAATCGAGTTACTACCTAATAAGAAAAATAATAAGGACCTTATAAATGTCTTCAGTAGTATCAGCATCAATACATCCGTCACTGCCTTTGATTTTTCCATCATTGGATCAAAATGATGACGCAAAAGAAAAACAAGATCCTGATGCAGCTTGGCATTTTTATTCCCACTCAATTCAAAGAAATCCTCAAGATCTTTCATTACATACGCATCGAGTTTTTTTCGCAATGCAGCATAATGGTGCCTCTTATTTAGCAGGCTCCTTGCAGGATCTTTTTTATATATTAAAAGATGCCGGTGTTAAATTACGTATTCGACTATTGAAAGCCTCTATCCCATACCTCAGTGAAAAGGATGTGCACTATTTTGCAATGTGGATAAAAACAGGCATAAACAAAGGAGTCGGCTATAAATGGATTCAAGGTTCTGTTTTAACAGATGGCTTATTTGGCCCTGATACAGATTTAATTGAAATTGAAAAAAGTGTTGGCGAGCAAACTGTGCTTTCGCCATTGGAAGAAGCTAGATCCAGTATGGAGTTTGGACAGTTAGAAGTTGCAAAAAAAATACTAATAGAAGCTTTGGATACTGACCCGGAAAATATCGACTTGATCAACGAACTTGATTATTTATCTCAATATACCAAGAGCAGACAAATTCAGCCTGGCGAAGAAACAGATATGGGTAAATTCAAAGCAGTATTGAAAAATCTAAAATCAAAAATTTTCTCTGGCTCAGAATAAGAAAGACTAAATAATTAATTATAAATAATGACTTATGTTTAATAATACTAAAAAAATTGAAATTGGGATACTGGAAATAAGCTCTCAAAATAAAGCTATTCTGGAGTACTACTTTAGTACCTCAGGAAAGTCATTATTTAAAGAAACTAGTGAAGCCAACGCATCTGCATTTATTATTGATTTTGATTTTCCAGGCGCTAAAGAAAACTGGGAAAATATTTCTAAGTCGACTAATAAACCTGCAATTATTCTTTCTATGAGTGAAGTAGATTTACCATCTACCATCTGGCTGACTAAACCATTGACAGCAAAAGCGATGACAGATGCTGCTTCAAAAATTAAAGAGATGATTGATTCCAATATTGAAACTACCATAACTATCACAAAGGAAACTAGCCCAGTAGAAGTTACAACGACTCATACCACTGACGAACAAGAGCTTGACTTGGTCTTGTCAGAAGTAGAGGAATTAACTCAGACAAATACAACTAAACCTACAATTACAGAGAAAATAGATTTAAAAAACTCAATAGAGTCTTTAGACGTCTTAAGTGAAGAAATTGATAATAAAGAAGAAACTAAGCACATTAAAGAACTAGCAGAAGCTGGCGCTTCATCAGATTCTGTGACATCTGATACATTTACTCCTGAAAAAGAACAATCAGCCCAAAACATCGAAGCTCCTTCCAAAAGTTCTACCCCGAATGATAAAATTAATTTAGATACTGAAGCCGAAGATGATATTGATGCTTTACTTAAATCTTTGATTTCTGGCGAAGGCAATAAAAGTTTTAACCATGATATTACGAATGAGAAAAAGGATGAAGCGCCCTTATCTATTGATTATTCCAAGTCAGTAAAAGAAGAAACAAGTCTAGCGGTAAAAGAAACTACTGGATTCGACCTTTCCCTTGAAACTTCAAGTTTAAATAAGAGTAATTCCACTGATATGGATCTTGGGGAAGATTTTCTTGATTTTTCATTAGAAAGTGAAGCTATTCCTGAGGAGCAAATATCAGACACGAATGATCCGCTTGCTCAGCCAAAAGCCGTCGATGAACAACATGAATTTTTATTGAATGAAATTGACAAGGTTGAAGTAAACACCATTCCTGAATCTGAAAATGAAAGTGCTGACATCGGCTTTGACATATCTGAAAAGATTCCCACCGAGGAAACTAGTTTTACAACTGCTGAGGCTGAGTTGCAGTCACTACTAAATGAGATTAGAGATGAAACTGGTAGTAACACTAATATTGAGCAAGATCCAGAATACACTCAAGAAAGTTCACCAGTTAAAGAATATCTAGATCAAACAGATGCAGAAGTACGCTGGGAACAGTTATGTGGCGAGAATGATGATGTTAAGAATATTAAAAAGTTATCTTTTTCCAATGATGATCATATGCTCACCTCATTAATAGATAATATTAGTCTCGCCAAGAAGTCTCAACAGGTTGTTCGCTTGAAATACGATGATATTGCTATTGTTATCGATCGTACCGTCGAAATGATTTACTGTAATCTTTCTGTTCATACAGAAGAATATGCTGAATACTGCTATGAGTCCCTAGACCCTGCTAAAATTAAAGTGTTTGAACTTGATAGTAGTGAAATCAGATCATATAGAAAGAAAATGAATGATATGCCTCATAATGTACATTCTATTGAATCATTTATATGGACAACCAGTTTGCTTACCTCCAGAGGAAGGTTGTTGGAAAAAACAGATATTAGTAAACCTGTTAGTCTTAAAACTTGGCCAGATTTAACACGCTTAGAACAAATACCACACGCGATGCAAATAGCAGCAGTATTAAGCAAAATCCCTTCTAGCTTAGAAGACATTGCAAGTAAATTAGAAATACCACAACGCTTTGTATTTGCATTCTATAACGGTGCACTCTCTTTAAATATGATCGAATTTGATGCTAGTAAATTCAAAACCTCAACATTTAGCATTGATGATATTACCAAGAAAAACACAAACAGAGGTTTCTTCGGGCGCTTGCTTAAAAGGTTAACCAGATAATTATGTCTATGATAAATAAAAAGATTATTTTTACCGGGCCTGTAGGTGCAGGCAAAACCACAGCTATTCAGTCCATGAGCGATATCCCTATCGTTAGCACTAATGAAGAAGCTAGTGATATGGCTAAAGACCGTAAGCCGCAAACAACAGTTGCGATGGATTACGGCAGAATTAATATTGGGGATAAAGAAAAAATACACCTTTATGGCACACCTGGGCAAGAGCGTTTCAGCTTTATGTGGGACATTCTTACAAACGGTGCGCTTGGACTTATTCTATTACTTGATAATTCCAGAGATAACCCTCAGCAAGATTTAAAATTTTATATCCAGTCTTTCAAAAAGTTTATTCAAGATGGAGAACTCATTATCGGCGTGACAAGGCTAGATGAACAAAAAAGTCCGACCATTAATGATTATAGACATTGGCTTGAAGACTTATCAGTTACGGCTCCTGTCTTTACCGTGGATGCTAGAGAACGCCAAGATGTTTCTTCGCTAGTACAGGCATTGCTTTATTCACTTGATCCCGGGGTAGCCGCATAATGAGTTCATTTACATTAAATAGCGGTTTATATATTAATATAACGCCACGTGGCGCTTATTATGCCGTGCAGGATAATGCCGAAGACATTACTCGAAAAGTACTATTGAAACTTTTAGAAATGGATGAAAGTCCGCCATTAACTGAAGAAATAATTTTTGATATTTGTCGAGAAAATGCAGAAGATGGATCTAACCTGATTCATAGAATGCAAAAACTTGGACTAGTCTCTGGTCAAAAAGAACTAGAAGAAGCACCCAATGAAAATCTTGAAGATAGCTTACCTGAATTATTAGGCTCTTTATCAGATTCACAGAAAGTGCTGCTTGCAGAACACAGTGGTTTATATTTAGGTGCATCAGGTTTTCCGCATGAGGCAGCAGAAGAACTTGCCGCAATTAGCGCAAACCTTTCTGAAGTTTATCAGCGTCACAAACGCTTGCTTCAAGGAAATCTTCGGTTCAATCAACATGCCTGGGGGTTAGTCGATGCTGCCGGAAATAGTGAAGTAGGTTTTTGGCCACTTTATATTGGCTATAACCAGTTTGCACTAGTGATTCATGGCATGCCTCAACTTAACCGACCTGCATTCAAAAAACTAGTTTGGTCACTGATGAGAAGATATGGCGCAACCTAAATGTAAACCAGTATAATTAATAACAAATAGAATGACACTCTATCGGTTTAGCAGTGATTTTTTATTAAAAATAAATTATAGTTATTTTGTAAAATCAGAATAAAAAACATTCAAACCATATAATATAAAAATGATAATAAAATTTAGAAGGGGTAGTAACAATGCGTTCTGAAATGCTTAGTTCAATTTTGAGCGATTTAAACGGCTCTAGTGCGGATATCGAAGCGTCTGCAGTACTTTCAACAGATGGACTAATGATGGATTCTTTACTTCCAGCTGGAATGGATGAAGACCGTGTTGGCGCAATGAGTGCTGCCATGCTTTCACTTGGTGACCGTACTGCAGAAGAGTTGGCAAGAGGTACACTGGAGCAGGTTTTAATCAAAGGCGATCATGGTTATATCCTAATGACCTACGCGGGTCCTGAAGCAGTAGTCACTGTACTTACAAAACCAGAAGCTCGTCTTGGCTTGATTTTCCTTGATGTAAAACGCGCTGCAGATGCTATTCAGAAAATAGTCGTTTAGAAACAATAGTTTGTATAATAGGCAAAAAATCCTATTTCTTTAAATGGCACCCCCCCCAGTTTTTTGTATCAGCGCTTAATTTCTGTTAATCGCTTGGATAGCCTTTTTTCTGAAACAGGAAAAGCGGTACCTAAGTTTTGCGCAAAAAGTGAAACTCTGAATTCTTCCAACATCCATCTAAACTCATCTAATTCCACGCTTGGCCCACTTTTCTTTAGCTCTACCTTATAATCATCCCAAAGAGATTGAATCTGCAAACGTAAAGCCCGGTCTTTATGCGCATTTCCATTTAAATTATCTAAACGTCTAACAATCGCTTTTAAATAACGCGGATATTGCCTTAACTCATCAAAACCAAGTTCATCTAGAAACCCAGGATATACCAGCGCTTGTAGCTGATCTTTCACATCATTAAGTGTTTCCAGTAAATTTAAATCTATATTGCCTTTTAACTTTTTACGAATATCGTGATTTAAAGACAAAACGATAAGCAGCTGTTTACAAAGCTCATCTTTAATGGTGTGCAACTTGTCATGATATTTAATCAAATGAGATTCGAACGCTTGCTGTGTTAAGTCACTTCCATGTTTACGTGATAATAAATCATCGCGGAAAAAAGTAAGCCTGAAGGTATTTTTTATAATGCTTGTTTTAAGTTCATCACAGTTCCCTGTTGATGTGTAATACAGGCACATTTTTTGAATTTCTGGTATAGATTTCGACATGGCCTTCTGTTCTTCTGCATAATTCAGAAGTATCAAGCGCAACAAGCCATTTTGACTTTGTGCTTTGTGTGGCGAGTCAAATAACTCTATGGCAATTGAATCACCTTTATCAACCAACGCAGGCCAAGCTTTAATCTTCATCCCTGAAACATCTAGCAACACGGTTTCAGGCAGGGATTCAAAATCCCATTTTTGAATATTTTTACGCTCAATAGTTTGGCTATTGCTTGTTTTTTTGCTAATTGTTTTAAGTGATTTATTACTCACTGATTTCTTTAGATTCTCAAGATTACGTCCTGTCGCTATTATTTTTCCTGCCTCATCTAGCACTTGATAACGCATTAGCATGTGATCACTAAACTGGATATTCCTTAGAAGTTCTGCTTCAATCCGATGCCCTGTTATGCGTCTTAAAACTTCAGCAATGACTATAACTATTGACTGTCTCGGCAGCGATAATTCTTCTGAGTTGATGGATTCAAGACAGGCACGAGCATATTCAGGAGCAGGCACGAATTGCTTGCGCACCTGTTTCGGTAAACTACGAATATACTCGACAACTTTTTCTTCCAACATTCCAGGCACCAAATAATCAAAGTCATAAGAATGAATCTGATTAAGTGCCGCAGCAGGAACACGTACCGTTACGCCATCATCACTTGCTCCAGGCTCAAAGTGATAACTCAGTGGTAGCAGCATATCGGCAACCCTGATTTGATCAGGATATTGCTCACCTTGTACATGTGAATCATCCCGTTGCATTAAATAATCACGGGTGAGCAATAATGCATCCGGATTATTTTTCTCAAAGAACTTACGCCATTTTTCAAAGGCTGGGCCACTGTAAATATTATCGGGTATCAGTTTGTCATAAAAATCATAAAGTATTTCTTCATCCACCAGAATATCTCGACGACGTGATTTTGCTTCTAGATTTTCTACTTCTTCAATAAGAGCCCGGTTATGCTTAAAAAACTCTGCATTGCAATTATATTCACCATAAACCAGCGCATGACGAATAAATAATTGGCGTGAAACTACACCATCAATTGGTCCAAAATTAATCCGTTTTTTAGGGTTTATGGTGATCCCATAAAGACTGCTGCGTTCATCAGCCGCGACTTGAGCCGCTCGTTTCTCCCAACGTGGTTCGCTGTAATGGTATTTTAATAAGTGTTTAGCGGCATACTCAATCCACTGTGGTTGTATCTTAGCTACGGTTCGTGCAAATAGCCGGGAAGTCTCTACAATCTCTGCAGACATAATCCATTTAGGAGATTTCTTGTGCAAACCCGAAGCGGGAAAAATATAAAACTTGCGATTATTAGCGCCCAAAAATTCCTGATTTTCTTCTTTAAAACCAATATTACTTAATAAGCCGGTCAATAGGCTTTGATGTATCGCATCATATTTTGGCAGGTACTTTTCAGTATCAATTCCTTCCGCTTCTCTTGTTTTTACTGGTTTTTCATTGTTTTTATTGAGTGGCACCCCCCCCACTTTTTTTAATGAGCTTACCGTTTTGTTTTTTAAAACGGATAACTCAGTTATGTCGCCGTTGTTTGGCGACGCGGGGTGCTTTTCATTCTGTTGCTTATTAGAACTTGGCTTGCCTTTACCTTTCTTCGAAAATATCGTTTCTTTTAAACTCATTCTCAACTGTCGATAAGTCTCATTCCACTCTCGCAATCGCATATAAGATAAAAACTCACGTCGGCATAACTTGCGCAATTGTCCTTGGGATAGCTCGCCGTTTTTATCGTGATAATAGTCCCATAGATTTAGCAGGCTAATAAAATCAGAGGTGTTATCTTTGAAGCGGCTATGCTTTTGATCTGATGCCTGTTGCTTGTCCATCGGGCGTTCACGCACACCCTGAATAGATAGAGCACTGACAATCACCAGCACTTCATTCAACACGCCTTGATCTTTTGCCGCCAGCAACATTCGCCCTAATCGAGGGTCAATCGGTAATCTGGCAAGCTCACGTCCTGTTTTAGTGATTTTGATATTTTCACCACGGGCATGATTGACGGCGCCAAGCTCAAATAACAATTTATAACCATCACGGATCATTCCCGAGTCAGGAGCTTCTACATAAGGAAATTCATACACATTTCCTAAATTCAGGGAAGCTAGTTGCAGGATAACTGATGCCAGATTAGTACGCTGTATTTCTGGCAGGGTAAATTCCGTTCGTCCCTCAAAATCATCCTCGGCATACAGCCGAATGGCTACACCATCACTGGTACGTCCACAACGCCCAGAGCGCTGATTAGCAGATGCCTGTGATATTTTCTCAATGGGCAAACGCTGAACGCGCGAGCGCCATGAATAGCGAGAGATTCGTGCCAAACCAGTATCAATAACGTATTTAATACCCGGAACTGTTAATGATGTCTCAGCAACGTTTGTTGATAGTACAATGCGCCTAGCACCTGTCGGATGAAATATTTTGTTTTGCTCAGCAGCAGAGAGGCGGGCAAATAAAGGAAGTATTTCAACGCTGGCTTTATGGTGTTTTCGAAGCGCATCACTCGCCTCACGAATCTCTCTTTCACCCGATAAAAAAACCAGAATTCCACCGGGTACCATCGACCTAGCCATGAGTTCATCACTAGCATCTACAATCGCCTGAATCATATCCTTTTCTTTAGCTTCTTCTTTATCTGGCTGATTAGCATCAGACACCAAGGAGTGATAGCGAATTTCAACAGGGTAGGTTCGCCCAGAAACTTCAATAATTGGGGCGTCTTTTCCATTAAAATTAAAATGTTTAGCAAAGCGCTCTGGATAAATGGTTGCCGAGGTGATAATAACTTTGAGGTCTTTACGTCGCGGTAATAACCATCGTAAATAGCCTATTAAAAAATCAATATTGAGGCTGCGTTCATGTGCCTCATCAATTATTAGGGTATCGTATTGATTAAGATAGCGGTCATTGCGAATTTCAGCCAGCAAAATCCCGTCCGTCATTAACTTAATGTAGCTTTCCTTTTTGGTGTGATCATGAAAGCGTACTTTGTATCCAACAATAGTTCCGATTTCTGAATTAAGTTCTTCTGCGATTCGAGCAGCAACGCTTCTGGCAGCAATTCTACGTGGTTGGGTATGACCAATTATCCCATCAACACCACGTCCTAGTTCCAAACACATCTTTGGTAATTGAGTAGTTTTACCAGAACCTGTTTCACCACAAATTATGGTTACCTGATTTTCAGCGATAGTTTTAATGATCTCATCACGACGATCTGCAACAGGAAGATCAGGATATTCTGGCTTAGGTAGACTTTTTAATCGATCTTCGCGATCTTGTGTAGACTGGAGTAGCGTTGACTCAAGTTTTTGAAATTCTTTGCTATAGTCTTTCTTTGATTTAATGCGGGATAGATGATTAATTTTTCTGGAAAAAAAGAAACGCTGGGAAGAGCGGCATTTATTTAATAATGCTCTGAGTTTGCCAATATCACGTTTTAAGTCTGCAGACACCAGTTTCATTCAGTTGACTGGATATTTTCAACTTCTTGTTGCTGCAGAATTTTTGACATCTTTTGGTCCCCACAACCCTGCTCGGATACTCTGTTTCTACCCTGTTCTTTTGAAATATATAAAGCATTATCTGAAGCGGTCAATAGCATTGCAGGAAAAGTAACCTTTTGCTCCTCAGCTGGTGTTTTACCAGTGAAGTCCCATGCCGGCTCACAACAGGATACACCCACACTAATTGTTACCACGCCAAATTCAGATTCTTTATGCTCTATCTTCAGTGACTCAATCTTTTTGCGAACACGATCAGCAAGCATAGCTGAGTTTTCTTGAGATGTATTGGGTAAAAGAACAGCAAACTCTTCTCCGCCATAGCGTGATACAAGATCGGCAGGTCGGTTGGTAATAGACTTCATTGCAATGGCTATTTCTTGTAAACACCTGTCTCCAGCTTGATGGCCATAACAATCATTGAATTTCTTGAAATAATCAACATCTATAAGTAATAGTGAAATAGGGGTTTTGTCACGCATAGCGCGACGCCACTCAACTTTAAACTTTCTATCAAAGTGTCGACGATTAGCAATTTGAGTAAGTTGATCCGTATCTGCCAAAGCTTGAAGGGCTATTTGCGCATCCTGAAGCTCGTACAATAGATGATAAATATATCCTGACACCAGAATTAATGTGATAGCCATAACGATCATCGCTAGCGCAATCAACTCATTGCCTTGTTCTCTATTGCTCAGGAAAAGTAAAATAATAGTAGGTACAAGTGTAACCAGTATCTGAAAATAATAAGCGATCCGTGAAGCCGCCAATGATGGTATTGCAGAGAGAAGAACGCTGAATAAAATTAGTACTAAGAGAGCTAAATGAACTAAGTCATTCGGAAAAAAAAATATTCCTGCCAAGCCCCAGATGGTGCTTACCAAAGTTGTAAAGAAAACGTGGCGATTAGCCCAGTTGCTTAATTCTACCTGAGTATATGTTCGTTCTGGCTTAAAGCCTCGTCCTAGATAAAATCTTATAAAGCTTAAAACAACGATTAATCCAAACCAGACTAGTAGAGATAAATGTTGGGATGGAAGATGGAACCAGAAAAAGAACAGTAAAACGGCAGAAAGTAGTGTGTTACTCCAAATACCTAATGTTTTATTTTTATATAAATAGGCGATTTGCCCCTGCATCAAACTCGGGTCATCAATTTTCTTATTAGAGTCCAGCGGAGGATTATCATTAACTGATGCTACCTTAGCCACAGGGTTCTCCAGATTATCGAAGCGAAATTATCAAAGGCCGGTGCCCTAATTTCTCTGCAGCTAGTTTCCAATTGCCAATACTGTGCTGATCTATAGGTCCAGCAACGACACGGTACCAATCACGTCCTCTAACTTCCTTCTTTTGAACATATGCTTCAATTCCATTATTTTCTAAGCGCTTAAGGGCTGCATTTGCCATGCTTTTCTTCTTAAAAGAAGCTACTTGAAGTAAATAATCACCAAACTTTCTAGAGTTGGTCTGTTTTTCTTCAGGCTTAGCATTGATGCTTTTAGCACTGACCTTTAATAAAGCTCCATTTTTTTCTAATTTCTGGGAAAGTATAATTTCATCCCTAGTATCTATGGGTCGTGAAGAATCAAAGGGAACATCAAGCGTTGGCAACACCGCATAATAACTAAAATTATTTTTTCTTGGTTCTACATGTTTTGGCTTTGTTCGTTTAACTCGGCTCTTTGCTAAAGCATCCTGCTTATATTGCATTGGCTTAGATTGCTGTGCTTTCTCAATTTTCTTTTGTACACCCTCAACTAGTGACATTCCAGAACTATTATTATTTGAAAAATAATACATTCCAAGCCCTACCACTAAACCAAGAATAATCCCTGACATCATCCATAAGATACCGCTTCCGCCCACAAAACCAGTATCCAGTGACTCACTTTTCTTAAAATCTTTATACATTTTTAAACTCTTATATTAATGTTATTACCATCCATTAATTAAATTTCTTGCGCTACAAGAAACCATCCCCACGTCAATATTGCCATTATTTCCCGATACTTACAAGAACCTTCTCATCAAGCACAGTAAATAAATAAATCGAATGTATAGACAGATAAGCTCAATTACAAAAAATCTATAGGGTCAACATCAATAGTCCACCTCACACCACCTGTTTTTCGATATTTAATTAATAGTAATAGTGCTTTTCCAAGCACTTCATGTAGCTGGCTTCTTTTTTTCGTAGAAAGCAAAAGCTGGAATCGAAACCGATTAGCCCTTTTCATCAGGGGTGAAGGCATTGGCCCTAAAAGACTAATATTGTCATTATTTAATACATTAAGTTCTAACTGTAATTTTTCAAGAAATTTGATACCAGCGGTTTCCTTGTCAGCACTGACTCGAATCAGACCCTGTGCTCCACTGGGTGGATAATTCCATAATTGTCTTTCATGTAATATTTGTTCTGCCGTTTTATAATACCCCTGTGATAACAAACTGAGCAATATTGGATGCTGTGGCTGAGAAGTCTGCAAAATCACATGCCCCTTTTTTTTGCCTCTTCCTGCGCGACCAGCAACCTGTAAAACTTGCTGGGATAGACGCTCTTGTGAACGAAAATCCATACTAAATAATGCTTGATCTACATCGAGAATACCAACCAGTGTCAGATTGGGGAAATCATGCCCCTTGGTAAGCATTTGTGTTCCAATCAATATAATTGGCTTTCCTTCATGAACCTTTTTGAGCTTTTGCTCAAGCGAACCTTTTCGTGAAGTACTATCTCGATCAATACGAATAATAGGGGTTTCAGGAAAATGGGTATTCAAGACTTCTTCTATACGTTCTGTACCCTGACCCCTTGTTGTCATCCGTCCTCCGTTGCACTCCGGGCACTGTGGTTTCACAATATGATCTACACCACAATGGTGACAAATCACTTTACGAATTGAAGCATGGTAGGTCATACCAATATCACAGTTGTTACAAGTAGCATGCCAGCCACAATCGAGGCACATTAAAACAGGTGCAAAGCCACGACGATTAAGAAATAGCATCACTTGCTGACCATTTCTTATATGGAGTCGAATTTCTGTCATCATTAAACTACTTATTCCAGCTTCAAGTGGCAAAGTGCGAATATCCTGTAAAGAAATTAGAGGAGGTTTACTTTCACCAGGACGACTTGAAATACGTAGATAAAGATAACGCTTATGCTTTGCATTATATAAAGATTCTAAAGATGGTGTGGCACTACCGAGTAACACGGGTATAGCTTCATCATGTGCTCGCTTGATTGCCAAATCACGAGCCTGATATAAAAAGCCTTCCTGTTGTTTAAAAGAGGCATCATGTTCTTCATCAATTAGAATAGCGCCTAGATTTTTCATCGGCGTAAACACAGCAGAACGTGTACCGATAATAATATCAATGGCTCCAGACTTGGCGCCCATCCATACACGCAATCTATCTCCAGCTGATAATGCTGAATGTAGCAAGGAAACATCACATTCTGAAAAATGTTCTTGAAAACGATATAATAATTGCGGGGTCAAACCTATTTCTGGAACCAGTACCAAAACCTGTTTTCCACTATTGAGAATAGGGCTAATCGCACGTAAATATACTTCTGTTTTTCCACTACCAGTAATCCCATGCAATAGCACCGGTTGTGGTCGCTTCATTTGAAAATAGTTAGTTATTTCCGTAAGACAGTTCTGCTGCTCTAACGTTAGACTTAATTGCTTTTTATCTGGAATTACTTTTTCTGATTTATTCGGAATAAAGTCAGCATTAACCTCACGAAATTCTATAAGTTCCTTCTTATCTAATTGGCGTAGACTATTTTTCCAGTTATCACCAAAAAGTGTTTGTAATTGCTGTGCGCCAGATTCAGTTTGTTTTAAGAACTGAAGCATCGCATTTTGCTTTGGAGCACGTTTTAATTCATGCTCTTTTAAAGTATGCCCCAATCTACTTGCACGCCAAATTTGTAGTTTTGGGATGGCTTTACCTTTACGCAGGTTGACAGGTAAAGCATGGAATAGAACTTCTCCAAGAGGGTAAAAATAATAGTTACTTGCCCAGCTCAATAGAGACATCATTGGGGCATCTAAAAGAGGTGTATCATCGAGAATTTCAAGTATTGGTTTAAGTTCAGCAAACTCGCTTTTTACATTAGTTTCTACAACCAGTGCTGTAATAGTGGAATTTCCAAGTGAAACTCGAACCCGGCAACCTGGCTTAGGAATTTTTGTTGGTTCACAATAGTAATCCAGTAATTTATATAGCGGTCTTTTTATCGCAACTCGAACTACATTTTCAGGAGAATTGTTATCCATATATTCAAAATTTTTTTGAGTGATAAAATTAATTTAATGACTTAGTTTAGACCTATTTATTCTCTATATAGTCACAATATATCGCTAACTATATAATTTAAAAAAAGTTATCAAAAAATATACCCCCCTGTGGATAAGTTTGGGGATATGTCGTAAACAAGTTAACTAAGTCATTGTCTTAATGGATGATTTCTGAACTTAATCACTATATAATAAAATATTTATATACTATAAAATTCAACAACTTACAAAAAATCCAGTTATTTTTTGACAAAACGACACTAACCTACATTAGTTTTGTTTTTAGCTGTGCATAACAAACAAAAGAAAAGCCTCACTGTAGAGGCTTTCTTAAAAATTCAAGGTTTTTTTCAGATAATAATTAAAGAAAAAATGAACCTTTTTATAATTCTTTTAAGCTGCCTACTAAATCGTTTGCAACTGCTTGACCATCACCATATAACATCCTTGTATTATCAGCAAAGAACAGGTGGTTTTCGATGCCTGAGAAGCCTGTACCTTTACCTCGTTTAACCACAATCACGTTTTTAGCATAGTCAGCATTTAGAATAGGCATTCCATAAATTGGGCTATTCGGGTCAGTTCTTGCGGCAGGATTTACCACGTCATTTGCACCAATTACCAACACCACATCTGTGGTTGGGAACTCTTCGTTAATTTCATCTAAATCGTAGATAATATCATATGGCACACCTGCTTCTGCAAGCAAAACATTCATGTGGCCAGGCATACGCCCCGCAACCGGATGAATTGCAAATTTAACGGTTACGCCACGCTCTTGAAGCTGCTTAGTCATTTCCCAAACTTTATGCTGTGCTTGTGCAACCGCCATTCCATAACCCGGAATAATCACGACTTTTTCAGCAAATGCCATCATTACAGCAACATCAGTGCTATCTATTTCTTTCATGCTGCCAGTGGCTTCTGCCGCTTCGCCATCACCACCGTCGCCAAAGTTACTAAACAATACATTGGAGATAGGACGATTCATCGCTTTCGCCATAAGCTGAGTAAGCAATGTACCGGCTGAACCAACCACAACACCTGCAATCATCATCGCAGGGTTACCTAACACATAACCCTCAAAGCCTACCGCAAGACCTGTGAGGGCGTTATAAAGTGAAATAACCACTGGCATATCAGCACCACCAATAGGCACTGTCATCATTACACCAAATACCAAAGCAAGAATGAAGAAGATGGTTAGTGTTGCAATAGCGTATTGATTGCCGCTTAGAATGATTGCTAAACCTAGCGTCAGTGTTAAAACAAAAACTAGCGCGTTCATCCACTGCTGCATGGGGAAACGAATCACACCACGCATAATGCCCTGCAATTTTGCAAATGCAACCAATGAGCCTGAAAATGCCACTGTTCCAATTAATGCACCAAGCACGGCAAGCGTCTGCACAATAGGGTCCATTGGTTCTTGCCTAACCAGCTCAACCGCTGCAATCGCAGCCGCTGCACCACCTCCCATGCCGTTGTATAAAGCTATCATCTGTGGCATATCAGTCATCGCAACTTTCTTGCCACTGATATATGCGATTGCACCACCAATGCCAATCGCAATCGTCATCCAGATATAGTTATGATGAATTTCAGAATGGAAATAGGTAATGATTGTCGCCATTAACATACCAATTCCCGCCCAGACGATTCCACGTCGAGCAGTGATTGGCGAGCCCATCTGTTTTAGGCCAAGAATAAATAGAAAAGCACCGATGAAGTAAGTTATTTGAATCACTAAATCCATGATTAGTGTCCTCCCTTCTTCTTACTGCTTTCAAGATTTTTTTCACTTGGCTTAAACATTTCTAGCATGCGTTCTGTCACCACATAACCACCAACAGCATTTCCTGCAGCTAATAAAACAGCGATAAAACCAATAATTGTTTCGGTCGCGCCTTCCGCATGACCCATTACCACCATCGCACCAACTAATACAATACCGTGGATAAAGTTTGAGCCAGACATTAGTGGTGTGTGTAAAATTACAGGGACTTTTGAGATTAGCTCGTAGCCTGTTACTGCTGCCAGCATGAAAATATAGAGTGCAACAAAACCTTCCATTATTTTTCCCCTAATGTTTTATTAAGTAGCTCAAGCGTGCCTTCGTGCATCACTTGTCCATCTTTTGTTAATAACGCCCCTATTACAATTTCGTCTTCAAAATCTGGAACATAATCACCATTTTCATCAATCAATAATTGCATAAAGTTAAACAGGTTTTTTGCGTACATTTCACTGGCATGAACGGGCACTTGACTAGCAACATCTAAAGGCGCATGTATGATTACTTCGCCATGCGTAATCGTCTTACCCGGTTGCGTTAATGTACAATTTCCTCCACCTTCCGCGGCTAAATCAATAATAACCGCACCTTCTTTCATACCTTCTACCGTTGATTCAGGGATGATTTTTGGTGCAGGCTTGCCGGGAACAGCAGCTGTAGTTATCAGCACATCAGCTTGAGCAATGTACTCTGCTAATTCTTGTTGCTGTTGCTCACGCTCCTCGGCTGATAGTTCACGCGCATAACCACCTTCACCCGTTGCAGATATTGAAAGCTCAATGGCCTTTGCACCAAGAGACTCAATTTGTTCTGCCGTTTCAGGACGAACATCATAGGCTTCAACCACCGCACCAAGTCGTTTTGCTGTAGCAATCGCCTGTAACCCAGCAACACCAACACCTATTATTATTACTTTAGAAGGTCGTATAGTTCCGGCAGCCGTTGTCAACATGGGGAAAAAGCGCGGCGCAATATCAGCCCCCATAATGGCAGCCTTGTATCCTGCAATTGCAGCTTGTGATGAAAGAACATCCATTGATTGTGCACGTGAAATTCGTGGAATTAATTCCATTGCAAAACTGGTGATTTTTTTATCTTGTAAGGCCTTGAGCATGGCAATATTATTATGTGCCATCAAAGTCCCAAGGATCACAACACCATCACGCATCATTGATATCTCATCAGCCGTTGGTGCCTGAACTCGCCAAATAATGTCTGACTTTTCTGCTAATTCCTTTGCGCTATCAACTAATGTCGCACCTTCGAATTGTGTATCAGAAATTAATGCCGATTTACCAGCTCCCTTCTCAACAAGCACTTCTATTCCAAGCTTTGTCAGCCGTCCAATAACAAATGGATCAATTGCTATGCGGCGTTCCCCCTCAGCAGTTTCTCGTGGAATACCTATTTTAATTGACATTGATTTTTCCCCTGTTTCCAAACATCACTTACCCATTCCGATATATTTTAAAGTTAAAACCACAACCGAAAATAAGATGATGTGTTAGTGCGCGTACTTTACCAGACTTGCTGTTTAGATCAAACACACCTTATAATTATTAGAGTATTTATAATAAGCTTCCAACAGGGTAATAATAGCCTATATAAGCTTCATTTTTATCTTATCATAGGATGCTTTCGCAACCACAATGGCACCCCCCCTACTTTTTAGCATCAGCGCTTTCCATTAAAAGTTTTCTTTCATTTTCTCGCCCATTTGGGTAAGCGCCCTTACAACGGTAACACCAGCAGCCTCCAGTGCCGCTATTTTTTGTTCTGCGGTGCCCTTGCCCCCAGAAATAATAGCACCCGCATGTCCCATACGTTTTCCAGCGGGAGCTGTGACTCCTGCTATATAGGCAACCACGGGCTTTTTAACGTGAGCTTTAATGTATTCAGCGGCATCTTCTTCTGCGCTTCCTCCAATTTCACCCACCATAATGATGCCTTCAGTTTGAGGGTCATCGTTAAATAACTTGATACAGTCAATGAAATTCATTCCCTGAATGGGGTCGCCACCAATGCCAATACAGGTTGATTGACCCAACCCTGCGAGGGTGGTTTGGTGAACTGCTTCATAGGTCAGTGTTCCAGAACGGGAGACGATACCTATTTTGCCTACTTGGTGGATATTGCCCGGCATAATGCCAATTTTACATTCACCTGGTGTAATGATACCTGGGCAGTTGGGACCAATCAGATAAGTCTCTGGAAAGTCAGTCATCAGGCATGCTTTTACTTTAAGCATGTCCAAAACGGGTATACCTTCAGTGATACAGGCAATGATTTTTATGCCTGCACTAGCTGCCTCTAAAATTGCATCGGCAGCAAAGGGAGGTGGTACAAATATCATGCTAGCTTCTGCATCTGTTCTTGTGACGGCATCACGAACAGTATTAAATACGGGCATACCCAGATGTGTTTGTCCGCCTTTTCCCGGGGTTACTCCCCCAACAATTTGGGTGCCATATTCTATAGCTTGCTCAGCGTGAAATGTGCCTTGTTGACCTGTAAAGCCCTGCACGATTACTTTTGTATTTTTATTTATAAGTACACTCATGTTCTTATTCCTTCTATCCTTTATCTACGACTTGGCAGCTACAACTATTTTATTGGCGGCATCGGCTAAACTTTCTGCGGCGATTATATTAAGACCACTTTCTGCCAATAATTTTCGTCCTTGTGGTGCATTCGTACCTTCAAGCCGAACCACAACAGGTACATTAATTTCTATTTCATTGACGGCTTGAATAATACCTTCTGCAATTAGGTCACAGCGTACGATTCCACCGAAAATATTAACCAGAACACCTTTTACAGCAGGATCAGAAAGAATTATTTTAAATGCTTCTGCAACACGTTCTGCGGTAGTACCACCGCCAACGTCAAGAAAGTTGGCAGGTTCGCCACCGTGAAGTTTTATTAAATCCATAGTCGCCATAGCAAGCCCTGCACCATTAACCATGCAGCCGATGTCGCCATCAAGATGAATATAATTGAGTTCAAACTCAGCTGCTTTTGATTCACGCTCATCTTCTTGCGAAATATCTCGCATGGCGACGATATCTTTGTGCCGATAAAGCGCATTATCATCAAAGTTAATTTTTGCATCAAGAGCCATCAGGTTTCCCTCTGCTGTTACTACCAATGGATTTATTTCCATTAATGATGCATCTTTCTCAATAAAGAGTTTTATCAATGCAGCCAGTAAACCCGTAAACTGTCGTATTTGTTGCCCTTCCAACCCTAAAGCAAAAGCGATATTTCGAGCAATATAAGGTTGAAAGCCTGCAATTGGATCAATCGTTTCTGTAAGAATCTTCTCAGGTGTATCGGCGGCAACCTCTTCAATATTCATGCCTCCTTCGGTTGAAGCCATGATTGTAATACGTCGACTAGCGCGATCTACCAATAAACTGAGGTATAGCTCATTGGCAATATCGCTTAAAGATTCAATCAATAAAGTATTGATTGGCATACCTTTAGCATCTGTCTGATGTGTAACCAATGACTCACCTAGCATTTTGCTGGCTGCTTCTTTTGCTTCACTAAAACCTTTAGTAATTTTTACGCCACCGGCTTTTCCTCTGCCTCCTGCATGAACTTGTGCTTTAACTGCCCAGCCTTCTCCGCCAAGTTTTTTAGTTGCAGACTCTAATTCTTGCAAAGATTGAATAGCGATGCCTGTAGGAACCGAAATTCCATAATCATTAAAAAGTTGTTTTGACTGATATTCATGTAAATTCATATTGTTGCCTACAGAGGTTCTGGATTCTTGAAATTAATAACAGGTCTTTTTCTTGAATAAAAACTATAGACGATATTTTTAATATTTACAGAGTGTTTTATCGTATTTTTTATATCAATGTGATAATTACGCGTATAATCCGTCTAAATAGAGGACTTTGCATGGAAGTATGGCGAGAGAAAAGTAGCTTTAATCCGCCATATCTCTCGTGTAAAGGTCTCTACAACTCAAAAAACAGAGATTTTTTCCTATGGGACGCCTTTTTTTCATTCTCGTTCTGCTGGCAGTCAGCTTGTATATTGTAAAATACCTTAGAACTAAACTGGATAAACCACCAAAGAGTATTCAGAAAGACACTAATAACAATAAAATGGTTAAGTGTTTACACTGTGGTTTGCATATTCCAGCAAAAGAAGCAATTCAGCAAGGGGACAAAGTATTTTGCAGTCTGGAGCACGCAAAGCGGGAGTTATAGAAAGTAACCTTGGGGGATTCTCTACCTCAGATTTAGTGGTTACCGCTGATCCCTGGGCCCCCATTCAGCTTTATAGTATTTATAGACTGATACTTGCCGGAATTATACTAATCTTTAGTTTGACTGATCTTTCCACGGTAAAGATTGGTTCTCTTAATAGTCATATATTTGCTCAAGCAACCTACATTTATCTTGGTATCGCCGTGCTAGGTGTTTTTCTTGCACATTTTCGTAAGCCTGATGTGATACCGCAAGTATATTTACATGCTGCAACCGATATTGCTTTCTTATTACTCGCTGTTTATAGCAGTGGCGGGCTTAATTCAGGATTAGGAATTCTACTTTTATTGCCCGTTATTCTTCCAAGCGTATTGAACCCTGGACAAGCATCACTGTTTCTTTCTGCCATTACAGTTATTGCTTTACTGGTCATCGAGATCTTTATGCAACAACAAGGAAAAGATGGCTCCTTTGATCTTTTTCATACTGGTGTTCTGTCATTATTTATTATGGCTATTTCATGGTTGGCAGGCAGTTGGTTTGAGAAAGCATCAAAAACTGCAGAATTAGCAAAACGCCGAGGTATTGATCTGGCAAACTTTTCTCAGTTAAATCAATCAATTCTTGATCAGCTTCAAACAGGAATTATTGTGCTTGACCATCAGGCTCATATCCGTCATCTCAATCCAACTGCATGGGATATGCTAGGTCAGCCAGATGACTGGCGTGAGAAGACTTTGAAAGGTTTTGCTCCAGAGCTTAATACTCATTTGGACTACTGGAGAGAAAATATTGCACCAAAAGTTGCCAGCTATGACATTAAACACTGGAAATCAACAGAGTTTACGATGCGCTTATCACAACTTGGGGTCAGGAATCAGGGTGTTGTCTTGATGTATATCGAAGATACTCGACAACAAAGAGAGAAGCAGCAAGATGTAAAAATGGCTTCACTGGGCCAGCTAACAGCAAATATTGCACATGAAATAAGAAATCCGTTGGGAGCAATTAGCCATGCTGCCCAACTGCTTTCAGAGTCACCTATGTTAGATAAAGCGGACGAAAGAATGATACAAATCATTCAGGCAAATTCAAAACGGATGAATGGCACCATTGAAAGTGTTTTAAATTTATCCCGTAAAAGTAATCCAAACCGGGAAAACATCAGATTAAAACTATGGCTGAACGATTTTATCAGCGATTTCGTGATTCAATCATCACTCAATAAGAAACAGGTAAATCTATTTCTGGATATGCCTGACACTTCAATCCAGTTTGATCCTACACATTTACATCAGGTGATGTGGAATTTATGTCGAAATGCTGAGAAATATGCCAAACAAGATGTCTCAGAATTACATATTGATATTCAAGGCATACACCCCAGTCATACCAGAGATATTATGTTAAACATCATTGATAATGGAAAAGGGGTACCCGATCAAAATATTGAACGGTTATTTGAGCCATTCTTTACTACCAGCACAAAAGGGGAAGGAACAGGTCTTGGTTTATTTATGGCTCGAGAGCTTTGCTTAAGTAATGGAGCATCACTTGAGTATATAAAGTTGCCCTCAGGTGGTAGTTGTTTTAGGTTAATTTTTTCACAGTCAAACTTAGAAAGTTAAAAATAAAAAAGAGATAATAATAATGACACAGCGAGTTTTAGTAATTGATGATGAGCCAGATATTCGGGAGCTATTAGAGCTAACCTTATTAAGAATGGGGTTGGAAACAGCAACTGCAGGCACTGTTCAGGAAGGTTTACTTGCAATTCAACAATTTAAGCCTGACCTATGCCTCACTGATATGAAGCTGCCTGATGGTACTGGTTTTGATATTGTCAGATATATACAAAGAGAATATCCACAGATCCCCGTTGCAGTTATTACGGCTTTTGGTTCAATGGAAGCAGCCGTTGAAGCACTTAAAGCGGGCGCTTATGATTTTGTCTCCAAACCTGTTGATCTTGCCAAACTAAGAGATTTAGTACAAACCGCACTTAAGTTATCTCAGCAGACACATACAACCGCATCACCTGAAAGTGATAATTCTGCTGTTGCTAGCCCTATTATTGGTGAGTCACAAACTATAGGAAAACTAAAAAAGACAATTACAAAGCTAGCACGTAGTCAAGCACCGGTATTTATTCATGGTGCTTCTGGAACAGGTAAGGAACTGGTTGCTAAACAAATACATGAGCAAAGCCCACGATCATCAGGAGCATTTGTACCCGTTAACTGTGGCGCCATTCCAGAAAGCCTGATGGAAAGCGAGTTCTTTGGCCATAAAAAAGGAAGTTTCACTGGCGCAATTGAAGATAAGGAGGGATTATTTCAAGCAGCACATCACGGTACTTTGTTTCTTGATGAAGTTGCTGACCTTCCCTTAAGTATGCAAGTTAAATTATTACGTGCCATTCAGGAAAAAGCGGTTAAATCCGTGGGTGGTGTTGAAGAGGTTGCTATAGATAATCGCATTTTAAGTGCAACTCACAAAGACCTGGAAGTGGAGGTTGAAAAAGGTAACTTCCGACAAGATCTATATTACCGTCTGAATGTTATTAAACTCGATGTTCCCTCATTAAAGGAACGCGGTGATGATATCTTGTTATTGGCAGAACATTTTCTGGGGATCATAGCAGATCGCTGGCAGCTTCCTAAGGCCAGTCTTTCTGTTGAGGCAACAGAAGCATTAGTTAATTATCCTTTCCCAGGTAATGTTCGTGAACTAGAAAACATATTGGAACGTGCTTGTACTTTGTCTGATGAAGAACAGATTGAACCTGCTGATTTACAACTTCCAAAAATAGCTATAGCTAAATCTTCTGATATTAATGAAGAAAGAGAAGTAGAAGTTGCTATGAATATGCCACATCAAAGTGAGAAAGATAAAATTATTCAGGCTCTTAATGCAACACACTGGAATAGAACAGCTGCCGCAAAAACACTTGGTTTAACATTCAGACAACTTAGATATAGAATTAAAAAATATGAACTCGATCACACGCCATAAAGTAGCGTCCTTGCAGTGCAGAATTACTGAAAAATATTAATGACGCATGTCATTTTTTCTACTATCCTTGTTAAAGGAGTTTAAGAGCCTGTGATCAAACCTATTTGTTTTTAATACTTGATTTATATAGTCAAACTGAACAAATAATTTTTCTAAATCTAATTAAATGACCAAAGGCTTCTTAGATTTTTTTTGCTTAATCAAAAAAGGAAATAACGATGCCCGTGCAGCCCCAAATAAAAACTTCTCTCGTTTTTTTATCTTCACTTTCATTACTATTTTTATCATCTTCAGCACATTCTAGCGGATTTGCATTAATTGAGAACTCCGCATCTGGTATGGGTAAGGCTTTTGCAGGAGCAGCCGCAGCAGCCGAGGATGCTTCCACAGTCTGGTTTAATCCTGCGGGTATGACATATCTTGGTAAAACCCTCAATGGGAAGTCCCAGATAACCAATGCAGGGCATATTATTACCGGAAAAACCAAGTTTACCGATAAAGGCTCACAAGCACCCGCTGTACTTAATGCAACTCTTACTGGAAAAAATTCAAACGAAAGAACAACTTCATTTGTGCCAAATTTATACTATGTGCGTCCCATTAATGAACGTCTCACTTTTGGTTTTGGCATGAATGGGCCATTTGGTTCTAAAACACTCTATGACAACGATTGGATTGGTCGTTACCAAGCAACCGATACTGACCTTCTTACCATAAACATGAATCCTTCCCTGTCATGGAAAGCCAGTGATAAATTGAGCCTTGGTTTTGGCGCTAGCGCTCAATATGTAAAACTCAAGGATTTATCAAGTGCTATCGACTCTGTCGGTGTTTGTCGTCAGGCAGGCTTGGCAGTTGCCACTCAAACAAACTCGACTTCACTGATTGATTATTGTAATACAACCTATCCAAACGCTGCTCAAGCAGCTACTGATTCTCAATCAACACTCGAAGGGGATGATATATCTTTTGGTTTTAATTTAGGCTTACTATATGAGCCAACGGACAAAACCAGAGTGGGTTTAAGTTATCGTTCAAAAATAAAACACGATGTCGAAGGAAATATAAAATTTGAAGTTAATCCTGGTTTGGCTCCTGTCATTGCCGCAACTGGTACAAAACGCTTTGAAAATAGAGATGTTAAATCTACTGTAGAAATGCCAGACTCTTTCTCACTATCAGTTGCACACAAGGTGAATGAAAAACTTGAATTACTCGGTGATGTAACTTGGACAGGCTGGACGACATTTGATGAATTGAAGGTGACTGAGACTGATGGAGTTTCGGAAGTTGCAGTGACACCAGAAGAGTGGGAGGATGTTTACCGTTTCTCCATTGGTGCCAATTATAAATATAGTGATAAATTGACCTTGCGTACAGGTTTAGCATTGGATGAAGAACCTATTCCATCTGTAAAATTGCGAACGCCAAGAATACCTGGCAATGATAGAACCTGGTTATCATTTGGTGCTGGCTATAAAGTTAATAAGCATCTAAATCTTGACTTTGGATATACCCATTTATTCCTTGATGAAACACCAATAGATAACCCCGGTGAAAATGGTTATGCCGTTAGGGGACTCTATGATACGAGTGTCGATATCTTTAGTGCTCAAGCAAATTACACCTTCTAAGGGGAATATTTAACATGAATTTATTAAGATTATCATTTCTATCTACAACACTATTCCTTGCGGCATGTGGTAGCTCATCTAATTATGACTTTTCAAAACCTATAGTAGAAGCTCCTTCTGCTCCACCTCACGGACCAATTTTTGATCCTGGTGGAAGTAAACTACCAACCACCAATGATATATTCTTTAGCGGTTCAACAGACGGTACTTTAAATATTCCCAATGCTGATGCAAATCCTGTTATTGCTGCGATAAATAAACTCGACGGATTTTCTACCAGTAATCCAATTACTGCAGACTTTGGAATGCCGCTTGACCAAGCAACATTAATTGTTGGCTCTACAATTCGCGTTTTTGATGTAACTAAGAACCAGGAAGGGGCAGTACTCAGCGTTAATCGTGAGTTGTCTGCTGCTGAAATAGTGGCAGTAGCAACTGGTGACAATAGCACAACACTGGCACTTGTTCCTAGAGCACCATTGACTGAAAGCACCAGTTATCTGGTTGTACTCACAAATGGAATTAAAGGTACAGATGGCATTGCAGCGCAAAGTGCTAGTGCTTATTCTATTGCAAGAAGCAGTACACCCCTTATTGGGACTGACTTTGAAGCACTTGAACCATTGAGACAATTAGTTAATAACATGGAAGCGATTGCTGTTAGCCAGCAGATTGCCAAGCAAAGCATCGTTTTAAGCTGGTCATTTACCACGCAGTCCATCACACCTGTTTTGAAGACGGTTGCAATCGCAGCAACAGCCGGGACAATCGTTGTTGCTCCAACTGGAAAAACAACGAATGATGTCAGGCAGTCATTTCCTGGTGTGGCCGATGTCAATATTGGAACCTTAGACATACCTTATTTTCTTGAGGCACCGACTGCAGAGAATCCAACTGCAACATTAACGGGATATTGGAAAGGTCAGGGAGGCACTTCACTGACACGCTTTAACCCTGTGCCGGTTGCTAATACCACATTAACTATTCCGCTCATGATGACTACGCCTAATGCTAATTCTGGGCAAGTTATGCCAGATGCTGGATGGCCTATCGTAATGTATCAACATGGTATTACCAGACTACGTACTGATATGTTGATTTATGCTGATTCACTGGCGGCAGCTGGATTCGCGGTTATTGCCATTGATTTACCACTACATGGCGTTCCCCAGACATTAGAGGATGGTTCTGCCAATCCATTTCATGCAGACAATACGCCCTTTGCAGATACCGAGCAAACCTTTGACCTTGATCTTATTGATAATGCTACCAAGGCACCAGGACCAGATGGTGTGATTGATGCATCAGGTGATACTTATATTAATCTAACTAACTTACTTACTTCTCGTGATAATACTCGTCAGGGCGTTGCAAATTTGCTGGTGCTACGCAAAAGTTTAGAAAACATTCCTAATATTGATGCCAGCAGAGTTGGTTTTATCGCTCACTCTCTTGGTGGAATTGTGGCAGTACCTTATCTTGGTGTAGAGACTAAATCATTACCCACATCTTTAGTTACCACGGGTGCCCCTATCAGTAAAATTGTAGACGGCTCTATAACTTTCGGACCGCCAATCAAGGCGGGGTTAGCCGCTAATGGTTTAACGACTGATGCTCAATTGGCTCAATTCTTTGGGGGTGTACAGGTTGTTGTAGACTCATCTGATCCGGTTAATTTTGCTAAGGCTGCTTCTGCAACTCATCCCATCCATATGATAGAGGTGATAGGAAGCGATACCAATTTACCTGATCAGGTTGTACCAAACTCAACTACTGAAATTCTAGCGGGTTTATTTGGTGCCAAAAGTGTGACAGAAACCGTTGGCGATATAGCACCCGGTGCTCCGGGTATTGTACGTTTTGTAGTTGGAGACCATAGCTCGGTACTCGATCCTAGTAGAGGCGCACCAGAAGGCGGTAGTTTCCTGAATGTCTTTTCTGAAATGCATTCACAGTTAAGAGCTTTCCAAGTATCTGCTGGTACAACGATTGCAATAACAGACGACACCATTATTAAGAAATAGATTACGGATATTTTGACTTTAAAAGGCTCTGGATGACTTGCTATAATCTGTAAGTTGTTCAGAGCTTCTTTTATTTACTCATTTAGTAGCCTTACAACCACTATAAATTTAAGTGGCACCCCCCCTAGTTTTTAGCATCAGCCGTTTATTGTTTATCTATATGATGCCGTATAAATTCAACCATCCAGCTTCCAACAGCATCACTGTCAATTTCCTCATTGAGTGATTCTTTCGCAGCATCAACCGTTTCTTTGCCAATGCGCTCTACTCGCTTACTAAATAAAGCCTTATTATAGTCACGTGAAAACTCCGGATGACCCTGTAGAGTTAGCATGGATCCTGTTTGAAAACCAGCAATAGGGCAAAAGTCACTACTGGCAATGAGTTTGCTGTCTTTAGGTAGGTTGACGACTTGATCCTGGTGACTAGCTAGGAGTGAAAACTTATTAGACGGCTTATCTCCCATCCATTCGCTTTTACTTTTTATTTCCCAGTGCTGAACACCCACTCCCCAGCCTTTATCTATTGCTTTTTCCACTTTTCCACCCAGTGATTCAGCAATGAGCTGATGCCCAAAGCAAATACCGATAGTGGGAATATTGGCTTTGTGCAGGTCGCTTACTAGCAGCTTGGCTTTATCAATCCAGGGAATATCATCATAAGCACTAAATTGACTTCCAGTAATGATATAGCCATCACAAGCTTCCAGATCAACAGGAAATTGGTCAACCGTTAGATCATAGATACTGATTTCTACACTATCATCTTGCCTGTAAATTAGATTCGAAAACATATCCTGATAGTCGCCATTGATATCAATTAAATCATCAGCAACATGGTCGCATTGTAGTAGGCCTATTCTCATACCTGAAGTGTTCCATTAATGCTGGCTTTGTAGAGCATTGCCATATCATCTGTATTTAACGCAATCGGATTACCACCGACAGTAGGATCTACAGCTGCCATTTTTGATAATTCATCAATATGTTCTTCGCTCACACCAATATCTGCCAAAGTGTGTGGAATGCCTACTTGCTCACGTAAATCGATTACCCAATTTAATAAGCTATCAAATGATGGATTTGGTAAATCAAGAAATCTGGCAAGGTCGGTTGCTTTCTCTTCAATGGCACTGCGGTTGCGTTCAAGCACATAGGGCATAACAACTGCATTTGTTAAACCATGCTGTGTATTTAATACTGCTCCGCAAGGATGACTTAAACTATGCATGCCACCCAGTCCTTTTTGAAATGCAGTTGCCCCCATTGTTGATGCAATCATCATTTGTGAGCGAGCTACCAAATCCTCACCATTACTAACAGCGGCAGGTAGAAAATCTTTAACGAGTTGCATACCTTTTAGTGCAATGCCTTCTGCCATGGGATGATAAAAAGGTGAAAAGTATGCTTCCATATTATGTGATAAGGCATCCATACCGACCCATGCAGTAATATTTGCAGGTAAACCTATGGTTAAAGCAGGATCACAAATCACCCGGGCGGGTAACATATTAGCGTGGAAAATAATCTTTTTGGTATGATTGCTTTCATCAGTAATGACAGAGGCGCGCCCTACTTCTGAACCTGTTCCTGATGTGGTGGGCACTGCAACTACTGGCGCCATGCCATCGACTTTAACACGTGTACACCAATCTTCTTTATCTTCAAAATCCCATAAAGGACGGTCTTGACCAACCATTAGTGCCACAGCTTTTGCAACATCGAGCGCGCTACCACCACCAAAGGCAATTACACCATCATGGTTTCCAGCTTTATATGCATCAACGCCACTTGTAATATTTTCACCGATTGGGTTGGCTTGAATATCACTAAAAACTTCACAATTAAGGGCGCCATTTTTACAAATATCGACTGCTTCCTTAACCATTGGCAGCGCTGCAATTCCGGGGTCGGTGATTAATAAAGGATTACTCATACCCAGCTCTTTACAAGCATCGGCAAGCTCGCAAATTCTGCCGTTTCCAAAGCGAATAGATGTTGGGTAATTCCAGTTACCCGTTAGATTTTCTATAGTCATTTTTGGTACTCTATATTTGTGTTCTTAAGTGAAATGATTTTGGTCTGGTTAATTGCTCATAACCCATGCTAGATAATGTGCAACCCCTACCGGAGTTCTTAACGCCTACCCAGGCAAGTGCCGGGTCAAGATAATCACAACGATTCATAAAGCAAGTGCCCGTTTCTAGATCATCAGCAAGATCCAGTGCAGCTTGCTGATCTGATGTCCAGATGGAAGCGGTTAAACCAAACTCACTATCATTCATGAGTTTTAGTGCTTCTTCATCGCTATCTACTTTTTGAATACCAACGACAGGGCCAAAGCTCTCCTCAGTCATAACTCGCATTGAATGATCCACATTGACTAAAACTTGTGGAGCGAGGTAAGCGCTGTCCCCAGTATCCTCGGGAAAATTGCTACTGTCTATCAATGCAGTAGCTCCTTTATTAATGGCATCTTTTATTTGTTCTCGCACAAAATTGGCGGCACTGGTTCTCACCATCGGACCGAGAGTTGTGTCTTCATTGAGTGGATTACCGAGCTTGTAATCATTGACCAGTTTTACAAATCCTTCTAGAAATGTTTCATAGACATCCTTATGGACATAAATGCGTTCAATTCCACAACATGATTGACCCGAGTTAAAATAAACACCATCGACAATATTTTCTACACTAAATGGTATGTCTGCATCAGCACGAACATAGGCGGGATCTTTGCCACCAAGTTCCAGACCTACACCTTTAAATAATCCACTGGCAGCTTCTTCAACTGCTTCACCGCCGGCAACGGATCCTGTGAAGGCGATATAATTTATCTGTGGAGATTTGATCAAGTCCGCAACTGTTTTGTGACTGGCGTGTAAATATTGGAATACACCGTCAGGTAATCCAGCTGCTTCAAATGCCTGTGCAATCCTTTCTGCACATAATGGTGTTTGTGCGGAATGTTTGAGGATAACTGTATTTCCCGCCATAAGAGCAGGGATGATGGAGTTAACAGCGGTAAGGTACGGATAGTTCCAAGGGGCGACGGTAAAAACGACACCTAATGGTTCACGACGAATGAAGCGTTGAAAACCTTGTTTTTCCTCTATCGCAACATCAGCCAACTTAGCTTCGGCTTCATTTATCATATAAGATGCCCTTTCTTCAAAGCCCGCAACTTCTCCAGCAGCATATTTTATGGGGCGCCCCATTTGATGTGTAATCTCTTCTCCAATGGAATCTTTGTTTTTGATGAAGGAATCAACAGCTTTTTTACAAAACGATGCCCGTTTATCAACTGAAAGTGATCTCCAGCTCTTTTGGGCGACTACAGCTTTATTTAGTATGTTTTTTACTTCGTCATCAGTAGCGAGTTCTCGCTTTATATAAACACCGCCATCAATGGGTGAAATAGTTTGTTGTATATCAGTCATTAAATAGTCTCTTGTTTTATAATGGCACCCCCCCCACTTTTTAGTATCAGAGGATATTAAGATCTTGCGTGAGAATATGGCAAGAAAAAATCAGTATGAATTTTAGTCCTATATATTCATGTGCAAAGGTCGTTAATTAAATAATTTCAAAATAGCGCTTAAGCTCCCAGTCTGTCACATGCTTTCTAAATTCACGTTCTTCCCATTCCCGAGTAGCTGCAAAGTGGGACACGAAGTCACTGCCAAATAGTTCTATAGCGGCTTCTGATTTCTTTAACTTTTGAGCCGCTTCCCATAGCGTTGTTGGTAATTTTAATGCCGAAGGAAATTCAATATCGTAGGCATTTCCGATTACACCTTCCTCAGCTACTAATTTATTCTCAATACCATATAAACCCGACGCAAGCGCTGCTGCCATTACAAGGTATGGGTTGCCATCAGCTGCACCAATGCGGTACTCAACCCGTTGTGATTTTTCACTGCCTTTAATCACACGTAACGCACAGGTTCTGTTTTCAACACCCCAGCTCGCATCTGTCGGCGCCCATGAACCCGGTACCATACGTGAATAAGAGTTGATTGTGGGTGAAACCATGGCAAGAAATTCTGGCATGAGTTTCTGTTGTCCAGCGAGAAAGTGTTTCATGGTCTGGGACATATTGTGTTCATCAGACTTTTCAAAAAATACTGAATTTCCTTTTAAATCTTTTAATGAAAGATGTAAATGCCCACTTTGCCCTGGCCAGTCGCCTGACCACTTGGCCATGAAGGTCGCCATATAGCCCATACGTTGTAATGCAACCTTGAGAAATGTTTTTAAAAGCGCAGCCTTATCAGCAGCATCACTACAATTATCAACAGTAATTGCAGCTTCTAAAACACCAGGGCCTGTTTCTTCATGTAAGCCCTCAATTGGGAAGTCCATCTCTTCTGAAAGTTGAATAATCTCCTGATAAACTTCCGTTTCAACGGTATTTCGTATTACGGAATAGCCGTAGGAATCAGGCGTGAGCGGTACTAGATTCTGAAAGTTCTTCTCTCGAACTGACTCTGGCGTCTCTTTAAAAACAAAAAACTCATATTCCAGAGAGCCATAAGCGCTAAACCCCATCTCTTTTGCCTTACGAATAACACGCTGCAGTAAGCCACGCGGACAGATACTATCGGCAGGTTCAGTAAATTCACAAAGGAAAAACAATCCATTATCTTCAAACGGCAATTCACGACAACTTTCAGGAATTATACGTGCTGGTGCATCAGGATAGCCCGTATGCCACCCAGTGTAGGTCACATTGTCATAAACCTCATCATTTGAGTCCCAACCTAGCACGACATCACAAAAAGCAAAACCGCTTTCAAGGGAAGAAAAGAATTTTTCGCGGCTCATATATTTGCCACGCATGATTCCATCTATATCAATCAAACCAACTTTTATGTGGGATAGCTTACGTTGTTCAACAATCTTTCTGGCATCGTTAATTGTTTTAACTGATCTAGGATTCATACGCAAACTCATAATTAGACTTATATAGGTTTTGTATAGACCCATAATGAGTAACTGTAAAGTTTTGAAGCTTAATTTATTACGATTCTAAATTATAAAATCGAGCTGATTAAGCCTAGGTAAAGAATATTCATAGTATATTTGCAGCAAACTAGATCAGGATTGGTCAGTTATTAATAAAAATAATACAAATTGGAAGTAACAATGAATAATAAATACAAGTTAATCTCTTTCATCGCGATTTTACTGTTATCACTCTTTAGCCTGCAGGCAAATGCTTTGCAGATGAATCCATTGTCGGTAGTGGTTAAGCCTTCTGGTGGTGGAACCAAACAAACTTTTAAAGTAACCAATGAAAGTAATAAGCCTATTGCAGTGCAGTTTAGTGTAACGACACGCCAACAGGTTAATAACAAAGAAGTAAGAAGGCCGGCAGATAAAGATTTTATGATTTATCCACCGCAAACCATTATTCCTGCAAAATCTACTCAAAAAGTTAGAATTGAGTGGCTCGGTACAAGCAATGTAAAAAAAGAACTCGCATTCCGACTTATTGCAGAACAGGTTTATGTTTCATTAGAAAAGAAGAAACAGACTGGTATTAATATGTTAATGACATTGGTTGGAGCGCTTTATGTCCAACCAAATGGTACGAAAAGTAATGTTCAGGTTAGAGCGGTGCAAAGACATGGCAATAAACTGGGAGTTACTTTAAGTAACAGCGGCAATCGTCACCAACTTATGCGATACGCTACCCTTACATTAAAGAATGGCGGCAAAGTGATAACCGTAAAAGGTAAAAGCTTGATTGGCCTTGAAGGAAATAATGTTCTTGCGGGTGCTACTAAGCGATTTTTCATTCCCTTGCCAAAAGGTTTTGTTAATGGACGTTGGACAGCGACGATTAAATACCCACGATAATTAAGATCAAATTAATGATTCAGTGAATTAATCATGAATCAGCGCTTCAACAGCCAGAGACTTAAGAAGAAAGTGGCAAACTGGTCACTTCTTTTCTTACCTCTGGCTTTGGCTATTTCACCTACCATTAGTCTGGCGCAAACACCACAAGATGCCGAAATGGCCGCACTTTATGAGCAGGCATTTGGTAAAAATAAAAAACCTGTTCCAGTAACTCCCGCTCCTGCAAAAAAAGATGAGAAAAGTAGCCCAGCTGATCTTGCTGCACTCTATACCCAGGCGTTTGGTAAAAAAACCAAATCAAAAAATCAAGCAACTCAAAATAATCAAACATCTACTCAATCTACAGATGATCTAAGCGCCCTTTATGCAAAAGCATTTGGTGCTAAGACATCAGTAACGCCGACCAAAATAAATGTCGACCTTCGAGTTAATAAATCTGTTATTGGTGAAATAGCGGTCTTTAGTAATAAGCAAGGTGTAATAGATGCGGCTGACACCGAAAAAACACTGGTGCTGTTAAAAGATATATTAAAAGAACATATTTACAAAAGAATTAACAAGCAACTTTCAGTCAATAAGAAAGTGCCATTTAATTCTTTAACCAAGCTGGGAATGAAAGCCGTTTATAACTCTGTAAATTTAAGTCTCGATTTACATATTAATCCCGCATTACGAAAACCTCGTGTTTTATCAATGCAAACAAAGAAAAAAACGTCAGTACGTGATGAAAATAAAATTACAGCAGAAGAGATCAGTGCATTCTTAAATATGTATTCCAATGTTGGCATTAGTTCAGAGAATACAACTAAACCTGATCTTAAAGTAAAACTAGAAGGAAGTGTAAATATAGGAAATGTAGTAGTTGAAAGTAGTGTTGACCTAAAAAACAAGCAACTTGATCTTGGTAGAACTACGATAACTTACGATAAACCTGATAATTTACAGCGCTTTGTCGTTGGTAATGTATCAACCGGTAATAGAAACTTTCAAGAGAATCTCGAACTTATTGGTTTTAGGGCAAGCAAAGAGTTTTTTATGAAGCCCGAGTTGCAAATTAGACCAAAAGGTAATCAAAACTTTGTTCTTGAAACAGAGTCTGATGTTGAAGTGTATATAAATGACCAGTTACGCCAACGGTATACCTTGGAAGAAGGCGTTTATTCTCTGGAAGATATTGGTCTGTATAATGGAGCTAATAATATTCGAGTAAAAATTACTGATGAGTTTGGCAAAGTAACCGAAAAAAATAGCCAGCAATATTACGACTCACATTTATTAAAACCAGAACTTTCACTTTATTCTTTCAGCGTAGGCTACTTAAGCAATAGACAAGCCTATATCAAAAAGGGCTTAGAGCATAAACCAATCATCAGTGCTTATTATGAAAAAGGTATTACTAAAAACCTCACCATGAGCTTCGATGCGCAATTAGCCCCAAATAGTTACTTATTGGGAACCGAAGCAATAACATCCATTCCTTTAGGCTCTTTAAAGCAAAGTATTGCAGTAAGTGGTGGAAAATCAAAACAAGCTGGATATGCCGCCCGTTTCGAGTTCAAACCTTATATTCAACGTGAACTTATAGGTTTAGATACTTTACGTGAAGATATGCTTGGCCTTGATACATCAGTAGGCAAGTTCTTAAAAAGCTGGACAATATCTGGTGAATATCGGAGTGAAGAGTTTTCGATGATAAATCAACAATTAGAATATGATGAAGCCAGTGATTTGAATAAAAAGTTAAGGGGTCGCTTGCAGACACAGTTTTATGTCGATTTATCAAATGACTGGCGGGGAAACATAAACCTTGCAGCTTCAGATTATTATAACTCTGATAAATCAACCTCTGCCAATATCACCGCAATCAAAAAATTTAACAATGGTATTCGTTTAAGTGTTGGTGCTAAATATGACAGCAATGATGATTATTCGTTTAATCTACAGTTATCTATCCCCCTAGATAGGCAAGAGAGAAGATCACGAAAGCACTTAGAATTGTTGACAAATTCTAAAGATAATAGTTATTCAAGTAAATTAAGCTTAAGCCCTACTAGTTCGGTCGGAAAGAACAGCCTGGCAGGCTCAATCGAATACAATCATAATGCAGAAGCAAATGTCGCAAAACTGGATCTTCGCTATCGTGATCCTAAATTTGATACATCATTAAGTGCGCGCCATTTTGACAACTTAAAAAGTGATATAAAATCGCAAAGATTAAATATTGGCTTTAACACGAGTCTTGCTTGCATTGGTTCAGATTGCGCTACTTCATATCCTATCAATGATAGCTTTGCCTTGGTTTCTGGCCCATCAAATCAAGATAATAAAATTGCTGTTAATAATAATCAGGGTAGTTTTCGATACAGTGATGGCAATGACACAGGTTTACCTGATAACTATACCTCGGTAATTCCCAAAAAAGGTGCATTTGCAGTTATCCCACTAGAGTCTTACTTATATCAAAGTATAAATATTGATGAAAGCACCCTGCCAAATGGTTATGATTCTGAGAAAACTGAATTTGAAGTCTTTCCCCGTTATCACCAAGGCTTTTTAGTTAAAGCAGGCGGCGAGCCAGCGACGATAATTGATGGAATATTAGTGGGTGTAGATAAAAAACCACTACCTTATAAAGGTGGGCAGTGGATTCCTCTTGCAAATGAAGACAAGACGATTGCATTCTTTTCAAATAAAGTAGGTCGATTCCGTGTAGGTTCAATACCTGCTGGAAAATATAAGTTAGAGCTATTCGACTATCCTGATATGAATACTGTCACAATCACGGTGCCTGATAAGAAAGGACAAGTACATGAATTAGGTTCAATCGTAATTGTTAATTAGTTAGCATCCAGAAACAGACCTTTTTGAGAATGAATCAAGTGCGTAAGGTTGTGACTACTACATTTTGGTGTTTGGTAATTCTCAAATAACAAGATGTAGTGGTTGCAATATTGCGTGCCTGAGGCGTTCTCAATTGGCATGCTTTCTGGATGGTAACTAATTAGTTAGGATGTTTAAAAGAGAAATTTGGCTGATACTGAGCTTTGCATAAATTCTAGCAGTTGTTAAAAAAGCTAACGAGCTATCATTAAAAAGTGGGGGGGGTGCCATGATGCTGAAAATAAGACATGGAACTGATGAAAATGCTTAGATATTTATCAATAAAACGCCAACAGGAAACAGCATATGAGCCGTTGTTATAATTCTTATTGAGTTGTTACTACAACCGTAACGACATCTTGATAAACACCAGCTTCTATTAATAAAGCAGGAAAAATATTACCAAATACAATTTGAGTGGGTGAAAATTCAATTGTTGTCGGTGCTGTATTACAAGGAATAGTAAGAGTAGGGTTACTTGTGGCTAGAAAGTCCTGTGATTGATAAATTATTTTATATTTCGTTAAGCTATTTCCGCTAATGGTATGTAAAAGCTTAAAATCATTGGTGGTTGTAAAATTAAGATCACAATTTCCACTAACGCTTGATTCCAGACCTAAGGTTCCAAGGTCAACAATACTAGGAAATATCCAGTTAGCGATATCATTATTTCCATAGTACCGAGTACTTCCAGGTGCTGTGCCTATTAGATTTACATACGGGGCATGAGTCACTTCGATATCAATATCTGTTTGATCAGTTGCCGCAAATAATGGCGCTTGTAACGTTGTTAGTAAGCACGGCAATAGGTACGATAAAACTTTAGTTTTTAACTTAATCATATTTATAATTTTTATATTTTATAGATTACAAAGGGTTACCACTCTAAGTATCACCTTTAGATACTGAACCTTAGCTGAATAAGTAAAAATTAGTACTTCTTTATTAGCTTCTATATAGATATCTATAAGGCTAACTTATCAGCATGTTTCAATACGATGTACGGTAGTTAGATATTCTGAATATTCAGGAAGCGTTCAGCTAAAAAATACTACTATTCGTTTCAGAAGGTTAAGAATATAAAAATTATTTAGAGTGACCTTTTTGAAAATAAAACAAACCCTTTCATATTCAAATAAATAGGAAATAAAATGAACCATACTAAAAAAATAATTGCGTCTGCTGTTCTTTTAGCAACTAGCTCATTGGCTTTTGCAGCATCAGATTCTACTTCAATTACTATTAATGTAACAAAAGATGCATACGTTAACTTTATCGGAACAGTTGACACTAATACTACAAAAGCACTTACTTTAGCTCAAGTAGATGGCGTAAGTACTGCAATAGGCGATTTAGGTCTAGAGTCAAATACAACAGGTGGTTGTGATGTTGCATTTAGTTCAGCTAATACTTTTAAGCTTCTTCATGACACGAGCCCTGGAGTATATTTGCATGGTGCAGCTGAATACTCGCTGGGTTGGGATGGCGCGACAATTAACTCTGGAGCATTAACTGTATCTTTAGGATCTTGTGACAAAGCAGTTGCAGATCTAGATTTTAATGCACCTGCACTACCTGGTGGCGTAGTTACTGCTGGTATATATTCTGATACAATAACTATGACAGTTACGACTCAGTAAATACGAGTACTAAAACAAAGTTTTAATAGGAAGGCCGCTTTTTAGCGGCTTTCTTTTTATTAAGACGATCCTAATTTGCTTCCTGCCCCAACAACTCACTCTTAGGTGGCGGCATTTGTAGAAAATAACCATTTTCAGACATAATTCTTAATACTTCTTCAGCTTCGGCTTTAACCAACTTTCGTTCCACACTTAGATTAAACTCAAAAGAAAATTCCATATCTCCCAGTAGTTGCATCAATGAATCGGGCACATTAGAAAAATCATCTTTTTTTTCCAAATACAAATACATGCCAGACTGAAGATTACTTCGATAAACAAAACAATTCATTTATTTGCCTTTTTTACCATAAGAGATATTTGTTTAATATTGGCAAGTGGAATTTCTGTCTCTACACCGTTTTGTAGTAATACACTACTAGAGGACGCTTTTATAAGTGATCCTTCAATTTCATCATTATTTATTTTAGTAATTTTTACAATTCGACCTAGCAAAGACCCTAGCTTATCAACGGGAACATTTTCAAATACCATTTTGTAGAGTGCCTTTTCTGGCAAACCTTGCATTTCACTTTCATTAAAACTGCTATCAGCTCTTTGTGTGGGGCTTGAGATTATTGTGGTCTCTGCTTTTATGTCTTTAGCTTCACTGGTTTGGCTACTTAATATAACCGTTTCATTACTCTCTTTTGTAGTTAGAATATTACGAATTCCAGTGTTTGCACCCATGAACCAAGCCACACCAGCCAGGCTTAAGCCAACAAAGCCGGCAACAACTTTTTTACTGCTTTGATGCCAAAGAGAAGGTACGGTGACAATATTTAAGCCGGGAAAAATAGCAATGATACCCGTTACGAAATGGTGCTTAAAACCTACAAGGACGTAGGCTAGATAGTTGACCAGAAATAGCACAATGCCTATTCCTGCTAGTATAATTAGTGCTAGCTCCATAAGATATTATTCAAATGTTGAAGGGGTCATTGTACATGGTCAGTTAAGGAGAAACACAAAGAATCCGTTTAAAACCCAAAAAAATATAATTACTTACACTGCTAATCCGTCTCCTAGCCTCCTGTCTGTCATCCATAGGTCAAATTACAGGACTCAGGTATAATTTCAAGTCCAGAGTAATTCTAATAACAAAATGAATCTTGCCCTAGTCTATAGTCGCACAAGTGATGGAATAAAAGCACCACAAGTCACCGTAGAAGTACATTTAAGCCATGGTTTACCTGGCTTTTCTATTGTCGGTTTGCCTGAACTTGCAGTGAAGGAAAGTAAAGACAGGGTTCGAGCAGCGATTATTAATTCTAATTTTGAGTTTCCTTCCAAAAGAATCACTGTAAATCTGGCACCTGCTGATATTCCAAAGGACGGCGGTCGATTTGATCTACCGATTGCGCTCGGCATACTCGCAGCATCAGGGCAGATACCTGAAAAGCCTCTGAGTGATTATGAATTTATAGGTGAGCTTTCACTAAGTGGTCAATTAAGACCAGTAAAGGGTGTTTTACCAACGGCATATGCGGTCAATAAAGCACAACGAAGTTTGATTCTTGCACAAGCAAATGCAGCAGAAGCCTGTCTTATAAAAGAACTTTCTGTGTATGCTGCAAATCATCTTCTGCAAATATGTTCCCATCTTGGTGAAACTGAAAAACTGATTCCTTATGTAGTTAAGAATGATAGTAGTTCAAATGCAAAGTATTCAGTTGACCTGAGAGATGTTAAAGGACAATATCAGGCAAAAAGAGCCTTAGAGATAGCCGCAGCGGGCGGGCATAACCTGATTATGATCGGCCCTCCGGGAACCGGCAAAACAATGCTGGCATCTAGGCTTGTCACAATATTACCTCCAATGACAGAAAATGAGGCTTTACAGTCAGCGGCGATAGCTTCAATCAGTGATCAAGGTTTCAATGTTGCTAAGTGGGGTTTGCGCCCTGTTCGAGATCCTCATCATACTTCCTCAGGTGTAGCCTTAGTGGGTGGTGGTGCAAAAGTTCGCCCCGGTGAAATATCTTTGGCACATAATGGTGTTTTATTTCTTGATGAGTTAACCGAATTTAATAGCAAGGTACTGGATGTATTACGCGAACCATTAGAAACTGGAAAAATCACAATCTCACGCGCTGCCAGACAGGCAAGCTATCCTGCTCAATTTCAGCTGATTGCCGCGATGAATCCTTGTCCTCAGGGGCTTGCATGTGATTTCAAAAGTAACTGTACCTGCACACTTGAACAACAGCGACGTTACCGTTCCAGACTATCAGCACCATTTCTCGACAGAATAGACCTACAAATCAATGTATTACAATTGTCTCGCGAAGAGCTACAAAAACCAGCAGATGGCGAGACTAGTGAACAGGTCAAGGCAAGAGTTATTTCAGCCCGAAATATGCAATTAAAAAGGCAGCAGATGGCTAATTGCAAACTGGGCAATAATGAAATCGAAACATATTGTAAGCTGAGTAAAGCAGATGAAGACTTATTGGCGATGGTAATGGAAAAATTCAGGCTTTCTGCCCGCGCCTATCATCGCATTCTAAAAGTGGCGCGCACCATTGCAGATCTATCCTCAAGTGAAAATATACAGTCGCAACACATCAGCGAAGCTATCTCATATCGTACTATGGATCGGTTAAATGCCGCTCAAAACTAATTAGTAAGCATCCAGAAACAGGCCTTTTTGAGAATGAATCAGGTGCATAAGATTGTAACTACTACATTTTGGTGTTTGGTTATTCTCAAATAACAAGATGTAGTGGTTGCAAGATTGCGTGCCTGTGGCAATTCTCAATTGGTATGCTTTATGAATACTAACTAATTATTAACGCTGATACTAAAAAGTGGGGGGGGTGCCAATGATTGGTTTTTTACTTAAAGTTCGTATTAGTTGTTGTTTTTACACTGATTTTCTTAATATGAAACCCTTTTAAAACGACACTATACTATTGATAATAAGAATCTAATCCCCATAATTATTGTACAATAATAATTCTTAAAACCTCTGCACAACAGAGATTTACTAATAACAGAAGGAGTATATATGTCAGGTCTTTTATCGTTAGAGTTACTACCTATAGCACTGGTTATCTTAGCCATTATTGTCATCATGAAGGGTGTCAAGCGTGTTCCACAGGGAATGGAATATACGGTTGAGCGCTTTGGACGATATATACGAACACTTAAACCCGGGATTCAATTCCTGATTCCTTTTATCGACATCATTGGCAACAAAGTTAATATGATGGAGCAAGTCGCTGATGTTCCACAGCAGGAAGTAATCACCAGAGACAATGCCATGGTTAGTGCCGATGGTGTTGTTTTCTTTCAGGTCATGGATGCTGCCAAATCGGCATACCGCGTTAATGATATGTATCGAGCCATATTAAATATCACCATGACCAATATTCGAAGCGTGATGGGCTCAATGGATCTGGATGAATTGCTATCTAAACGTGATGTCATAAACTCCCGCCTGCTAACCGTTGTTGATGAGGCAGCTGCAACTTGGGGAATAAAAGTAACCCGCATCGAAATCAAGGACATTAACCCACCAAAGGATCTGGTGGAATCCATGGGCAGACAGATGAAGGCTGAACGTGAAAAGCGCGCTCTGGTTTTAGAAGCAGAAGGTAAACGTCAGGCACGCATTCTTAATGCTGAGGGCATAAAACAGTCACAAATACTCAATGCAGAAGGCGAAAAGGAGGCTTCATTCAGAGAAGCCGAAGCCCGCGAGCGACTGGCTGAAGCTGAAGCTAAAGCAACTGCGATGGTATCACAGGCGATTGCCAAGGGTGATGTACAGGCAATAAACTATTTCGTTGCACAAAAATACACCGAAGCATTAAAGGATATAGCTTCAGCAGATAACCAAAAAGTCATTATGATGCCATTAGAGGCATCAAGCTTAATGGGTTCAATTGCAGGAATTGCAGAAATCACTAAAGAAAGCTTTGCTAAAAAAGGGGATAGTTAATGGAGAGTCTCACTAACGGAATTTTTGATGGGTTACGCTATTGGCATTGGTTGATTTTTGCCATAGTACTAATCGTGCTTGAGGTTTTCTCACCTGCAGCATTCTTTGTGTGGATTGGCGCTGCTGCTGCTATTACAGGTGTGACCCTTTTGATACTGCCAGATATAGCGTGGCAAACACAGTTTGTAGTATTTGCGATTGCCAGTATTATTTCAATCTTAGCGGGTCGCTCCTTTTTTAATAGCAAATCTGTAAATATCGATGACCCCACCCTTAGTCAGCTAGAAAAAAAATTGATTGGCAAAATCTGTGAAGTAGAACAAGCGATTCGAAATGGTAATGGCCGCGTAAAAGTTGGAGAAACTACATGGACAGCGACAGGAGCAGATTGTAATGCAGGTGAATCAGTACGGATTGTTGCAGTGAATGGTGCGGTGTTAGAAGTTACACCTATTAATTTAAAACAATAGTGGAATCAGCTTATTCAAATAAGTATTTATACTGGTAGACTAATTAGTTTTTTGTACCTTTTTATTAAACAAGGCCGAGTGACGCTGTACATCGAATGCAACAGAACTATTACCCAGTACTTTTCCGCTTTGATTGATAATGTTAAAAGAGGCAGTATGCGAACCACGCGACAGATTCTTAAAGTTAGCAGTTCGTGATTTACTTTTACTAATTTCTTTACCATCCAGCATGAACACAACTAGATGCCCTGGTTTTAGAGGCGGTTTAATGTTCAACATGGCAGATACATCACCATCATTAGCACGAATCACTTGACCTTGTTTAGGGGCTAAAAAATTAAGCGTTGTATATTTTATTAACGGTTTAGCAAGTTTCGGTCGCTGTTCGTCGTTAGTGGTTTTTTCAGAGACATCTGGAATAGGTTGCCACTGATTTGCATAATTTTCAATAATCGTAATCGCTGGCATTTTAACTTTTTCTACTTTCGTCTTTGCCGGTGGTTTGTCTCCGTATTGTGTCTTGCCTTTTGCATCAATCCACTTATATACACTTTCTGCACCCAGAGACGAGTTAGCAAGAATAATGGTAAACAATAGTAGTAAAAAGCGAAATGATTTCATGGTATCACCTTGAAAAAACGTAAGTTATGACCAAATTATAACAAAGAAGCAGTATTTAAGCTCAAGTTTCCGATAACGGGCATTGAAGACTTATTAAACTCTGGAAAAAATAATGAAAAACCTTCGACCAAAAAACCCTGATGAGCGCAAATGGGCAATGATTATGCACTCAGCAGCTCTGTTAGGGCTAATAATTGCTCCAGCAATTGTACTGGGACCGGCGCTTGTTTGGTTTCTTAAAAGGAACGACAGCGTTTATCTTGATATGCAGGGTAAAAAAGCGCTAAATTTTCAGCTCACCGTTTTGCTTTTTGTATTTGCCATGTTTATTCTTTCTATTATTATTCGACCACTTTTTATATTAGGTTTTTTTGCAGGATTAGCCGGTTTAATATTTGCCGCAATTGCTGGAATTAATATCTACAGCAATGGTGATTACGACTACCCTTTTACCTTTACCCCAATTAAATAATTCGCCCAAATCCCCAAGAGAAAGCCAGTTTTAAATTGCCTGTTCCACCAACTCGAACACCGTGAAACATGGTCTCAGCAATTTTAGTTGATTTTCTGATACGTGCAACATCTATCATTAATTCGGCATCCGCTACCAATCGGTCAACATCCTCACCCGGATAACCTGACCAGTATTTTAAATCATGCAAGAAACAAGCTGCGTATATATTTTTGCCATTGGAAATATCTGGCCACATGGTGCAACCATCGCTGCTAAAGACTTGTATTGGCGGATCTTTTTCTATTTTTTTCCATAGGTCTGGCAAATTATAATGGATACAGATCTGCTTAATTGTTTGCAGTGGAACTTCTTCATTTACCGCAGGAAGCTTAAAGGCTTGATCAGTCATGGGTATTCTTTAGTTTCTGTTACAATGACAACAGTATAACCAATATTCATAACATTCATACACAATGCATATAGATCAGCGACACTACGATAAAGAACCCACTTCAAAAGGTGAAAAAATATTCATCATTGTCATAAGCCTGATTTTCCTGATTATGATGACGATGGAAATTATCACCAATTTTGAACCTAAAAAACTGGGTGCATTATTATTCATAGTTTTTTGGATTCCACTCCTTTTTATTCATGAATTTGGTCATGCACTTATGGCAAAAATACTTGGTTGGCGAGTGCAACGAATTGTTATCGGTTTCGGAAAAATTTTAACTCACACGAGTTTATTGAGTGCACCAATGGAGATTCGCTCCATACCACTTGAAGGTTTTGTCCAAATAGCTCCGAAAACTTTGCAGTTAGCCCGCTTGAAGCATGCATTAATATATTTTGCTGGTCCTGGTATTGAATTGCTGGTTTTCTTTGGCATTATGATATTGCTCGGAGGTATGGATAATCTTTTTACCATTAACAATGATTACACCCACATCGCGCTACAAAGTTTTGCCTATGCGGCACTCGCTGGCGCTGTTTTAAATTTGATCCCTTTGGGAATAATTACCAAAGGCGGAAGTACCCCAAATGACGGTATGGGGATTTTAATCTGCCTGTTTTCAACAGGGATGGATTATGAGCTATGGATTCGTGAAGCAGAAAAAGAAAGCAGGTTTTGAGGAGTGATTTTTTAGTCTAAAAATGCTTGGGTTGTACGGATTTAGTTTTTTAATCCGATATGCTACACTTAATTTATAATAATAATTATTAATATGAAGAGTGCGCCCGAGGAAGCTAGAAGTGTCGAGTAATATAAATATCGATTTATCCAACATCACAGAAGCTGATGTCCAATCGGTTGAGCTTCAATTATCTAAAATTTTATCCAGCCCACAATTCAAGTCTGCAAAACAAATGCAGCGCTTTCTAAGTTATATTATTGAAAAAACCCTACACGGTGAGACCAAACAGTTAAAACAATATTCGATTGCAGTAGAAGCGCTAGGTTTCCCAGATGATTTTGATTCTGATAGTAGTCCTTCAGTACGAATTCTTGGTGGTCGTGTTCGGGAGAGACTCACAGAATACTATAAGGGAGAAGGGATAGAAGACCCTATAGTTATAACTATTCCGAAAGGGAGTTATATTCCTGAAATCAAACAAAACACTAAGAAAAAATCATCGGTTTTAGATATATGTCACGGTGAGTCATATGGTCCAAGACTGGTCTTGGCCTGCTTTTCAGATAAAACTCAGGATATAGAAAGCAATCAATTGCTTTACCAAATAAGCGATTCTTTGGCGAAGGAATTCAGTCATTTTATTTTTCTACGCCTAGCGGTTTCAATTCCTCATGCTGATAAAACCGAATCAAAAACAGCCGTTGAAGAAGTGAAAGATAAATATAAAGCAGAGTATTTGCTGTCACTCTATATTCAGCAGTTAGCAGATGGCAAACGTAACTTACTTTATCGTGTCGCTGATTCTGACCTAGAGGAAGTATTATGGTCAGAGAGTTTTGAGGTAAATAGAGGGCAACCTATATCAGAACAACGTGAGATTATAGGAAAAATCACATCATCCGTTACAGATACACAGCAAGGTGTCTTACAAGTTCATTGGGCTAGAAAATTACTGAGAACAGAAAATACAATTCCGGCTTGCTATCAAGCACTTGCTTACCATCGTTATTTTCTGGATAACTTTAGCCGCGGTGCTCTGCAAAAAGCTGTAATTATCTGCTCTGAAGCATTAGAGAGAAATCCTAATAGCGTAGTCGCTAACGTAATTTTTGCCGATTATTGTCGACGTGATTATAGCTATGGCTACGGTGTGATTGATGACCCGCTAAAGATTGGCCTGAAGTGTGCAGAAACAGCTACTCGGTTTAAACCTGAGTCACATGAAGCTCATTTCGCTTTAGCACAGATATACTTTTGCCTACATGAGTGGGATAGAAGTTTCGAAGAGTTTAAAATTACAAGAAACATTACTCAATACCACACCGCTGTAGAATACGGGACTGGGTTTTATTTTTGCATGATGGGTCATTGGAAGGAGGGCTTACCTCTAGTGGAAAAAGCCATGTCACTTTCTACAGCATATCCTTCCTGGTATCACCTGACTCCATTCCTTGATTATTACAGACAGGATAAATATAAAGAAGCTTTACTAGAAGCGCAAAAAATCATGACCCCTAATATATTGCACGGACCAGTAGCACGTTGTGTTTGCTACGGACAGCTAGGTGAAATAGCAAAAGCACAAGAGGAATTAAAAGAAGTTTTACGCCGATTCCCAGAGTTTATGGAAAAGGGAAAGCACCACCTGACTTGTTTTCTAGGTTCAGAAGCGTTTGCAGAGAAGGTATGGGAAGGTATTATTAAGGCCGTTGATAAAGACATCTGATTAGAGAGTGCTTTTATTTTCTACCATTGGCTCTAGTTTATAAGCTTCTTCAATTCTTTGTTCCAATCCATGCTCTTTGATAAGATCATTAAATGCACTAATGCATGATGCGTCAGGGATAACATCTGTAAACATTTCAATTTTGGCAAAGTCTCTAAGTACTCTGATCTGATATAAAGCCTCTTCAATTCCGCTAGTTGACATGCCATAACGAAGTTGTAAAAAGTGGACTCTCAGCATGGTTTCTGATGGAACCAGAAGGCGCCCAATTTTTGATTTCATATAATAAAGTGAAATGAGCTTGCTTAATTCATCCCAGTTAATTTCTGAATCCCAATCTTGTAATTGTTTAAAACGTAACTTGCCACTTTTGGGATTATTATTAGCATGAGTGTTTGTTATTGTATCCATGATGACTTCTATTATGTTTTAGAATACTAATCATCAGATAATTACGGTTATCTTTCTAGTTACAAACGGCTTGATACCGTATCAGTAAATTAATAGGTGAGCTAAATATAAAGTTCTAAAAACTGCTATGAGGCTGTGAAAGTATTCTGGGGCGAGAGAAAAATGAGGACAAATTTTACAGATTTTGTGCAAAAATGAAGCGAATAGCTGGTTCTTTGCTGAATTTTTAAGCAAAAGCTGTGAAATTTTAGCCACTTTTATGAGTTCTATGAATACTTTCACAGCCTCTATGGCACCCCCCCTACTTTAATACTAGTACACAGTCTACTAGTCATCATTCGCCAGAAGCGCTCCAGTAAACTCATAAGCATCAAATTCTTGAAGATCATCAATGGATTCTCCAACACCGATAAAACGAACCGGGATTCCTGTTTGCTCAGCAATGGCAAATAAAATACCGCCCTTTGCGGTGCCATCTAGTTTAGTTACGGTTATACCAGTTAGACCCAAAGCATTGTTAAACTCTTTTGCTTGTGCCAGTGCATTTTGACCAATACTCGCATCTACAATTAGCATGATTTCATGTGGCGCTTCTGGATCTATCTTTTGCATGACTCGTTTAACTTTCTTCAATTCTTCCATCAAATTGCTCTGTGTATGCAAGCGCCCTGCTGTATCCGCGAGTAATACATCAATATTACGTGCCTTGGCAGACTCCATAGCATCATAAATTACAGAGGCGCTATCTGCTCCAGTACCTTGTGCAATTACCGGAATTTCATTGCGCTCACCCCACACTTGTAACTGTTCGACGGCTGCGGCACGAAAGGTATCTCCCGCAGCCAGCATAACTGACATTCCTTGACCCTGATATTTTTTTGCCAGTTTGCCGATTGTTGTTGTTTTACCTGCACCATTAATCCCAACGAGTAAAATAACCGCTGGTTTATTAACAATATCCTCAATTTCAAGGCGTTTTGCGACAGGGCGCAGTATTTTTGCCATTTCAACATAGAGTGCTTTCATTAGCATATCAATGTCTTCAAGCTCATCTCTAGCGCTTCGACTCGTTAAGTTTTCAATAATACGCTGTGTTGCTTCCATGCCAACATCAGCCATTAATAAGCGTGTTTCCAGTTCTTCTAGTACATCTTCATCGATTTTCTTTTTGCCAAGAACCAGAGTGCTCATTCCTTCGGTTAGAGTACTTCCTGTCTTAGAAAGGCCAGAGCGCAGGCGTTTGAATAAACCTTCTTTTTTAGGTGTTTCTTCGACTTCATCAGCGGGAACTTTTGCTGGGATATTTGTCTCATCTATCTCGGCTTGTTGAGTGTTAGTCTCAACACTTTCACCTGTTAGGGTTTCATCAGGAGTTTCCTGATTTGAAGTTTCAGTAGGCTTTTTTTTCTTAAATATGCGGAACATTGTTATACTTCATTATTTTAGGGTTAACGTGCAAAAAATTATGCAAAAAATATCAAACATAAGTTTACCATCTGCGGGCTTATTTCGTCGCAGTTTTTTGTTTTCACTGCTGCTATTAATGTCTTCATTTGTTGTTAGTGAAACTTCTCTGGCGGCAGAGAATAACAATTTAGTACATGAGTACGAACTCGATAACGGCATGAAAGTTTTGGTGAAACAAGACAAGCGTGCACCAGTTGCAGTGATACAAGTCTGGTATAAAATTGGCACCAGCTATGAACACGAAGGAATTACAGGCCTTTCACATGCGCTGGAGCATATGATGTTTAAAGGTACTAAAAAGCATAAATCCGGCGAGTTTGAGAAAATGGTTTCTGCCATTGGCGCACGTAATAATGCATTTACTTCACAAGACTACACTGCTTATTATGAGGTTCTAGCCAATGATAAACTTGAACAGGCGATAGAAATTGAAGCTGATCGTATGCGCAACCTTGTGTTTGATCCGGGAGAATTTAATAAAGAAATTGAGGTTGTCAAAGAAGAACGCCGTTGGCGCACAGATGACAAACCCAGTTCATTAACCCGTGAGCAGTTTAATGCCGTCGCATTTTTAAATAGCCCATATCGTGCTCCGGTTATCGGCTGGATGGTTGATCTGGAAGGCATGAGAATTGAAGATGCCATTGCTTGGTATAAAAAATGGTATACACCTAACAATGCAACGCTAGTGGTTGTTGGTGATGTTGATCCCGACAAAGTCTTTGCTATGACAAAAAAATACTTTAGCGTTTACCCCAGCAACGACTTGCCAATAGTTAAGCCACGTACCGAAGTTGAGCAAAGAGGAATACGCAATATCACTTTAAAGCTCCCTGCAAAACTGGCAAATTTACGCATGGGATATAAAGCACCCGGTATGATCAGCGCGAAAAAAGGCAAAGTGCCTCTATGGGAACCTTATGCGCTGGAAGTACTTGCTAATATTTTGGATGGTGGCGATAGCGCTCGCTTTGCTAAGAATCTGGTCAGGGGAAAAGAAGTTGCTGCCTCTGCTGGTTCAGGATATTACGGCTATGGTCGCTTAGATAATCTACTGGTAATTACTGGTGTCCCGGCAAAAGGTGTTGAAACCTCAACCTTGAAAAAAGCCCTGCTAGATGAAGTGGAGATCCTTAAAACCGAACTGGTAAGTGAAGCCGAACTAAAGCGAGTCAAAGCACAGGTTATTGCAGGCGAAGTATTTGAACGAGATTCCATCGAGCATATGGCTACTTTACTTGGCTCGCTTGAATCGGTTGGTCTAGGTCATAAATACATGGATCAATACGTGCCAGGAGTGCTTGCGGTAACAGCAAAACAAATTCAGGAAGTTGCAAAGAAATATTTAATTGAGAATCATCTTACTGTGGCAGAACTCATTCCTCAGCCTCTTAATGAGAAGAATAAAAAGGAGACGAATTAATGATGTTACATAGAAAGGCAAAACTCTGGATTTGTGGGCTGATATTACTTATTAGCCAAACCTCATTAGCCGCCCCAAAAATTGAAAACTGGGCAACCGAACACGGCTTACGTATCTATTATGTTCATGTGCCTGAATTGCCAATGCTGGACTTGCGTCTAACATTTGCAGCTGGTAGCGCATATGATAAAGAGAAAATGGGCATTTCCGGGATGACCACTAGCATGCTGAATAAAGGTGCTGCGGGTTTAAATGCTGACCAGATTGCCGAAGCATTTGAATCAGTAGGTGCTAATTTTTCTTCCGGATCAGCACGTGATATGGCATGGATTAGTTTGCGAACATTAACACTTGATGAGCAAATGGAAACTTCATTGCAAAACTGGCAAAAGGTGATTGAGAAACCTGCTTTTCCTGAAGCTGATTTTGCACGTTTAAAAAAGCAAGCTCTGGTTGGTTTACAAGCAGAGAAACAAAACCCAGGTTCAATCGCTAGCAAAGCCTTTTATAAAAATCTGTATGGTGATCATCCTTATGCGCAACCACAAAATGGCACTGAAGAAAGCATAGCTGCACTTAAAGTTAACGACTTAAAAGCATTCTACAAGCGTTACTTTGTCAACAACAACGGTCAACTTGCACTGGTGGGGTCAATTGATAGAAAACAAGCAGAGAAAATTGCTAATCAAATTTCAAGGGCATTGTTAGCAGGTGATAAGGGAAAAGGGGAGAAAGCAGGCGGTATTCCTGAAGTAAAGCCACTCCAAGAAGCTAAAGTTATTCACATTCCCTACCCGTCAACACAGGCGCATGTGATGATTGGACAGCCTGGTAATAAACGCGGTGATAAGGACTATTTCACTCTATATTTGGGGAATCACAGTATGGGTGGCAGCGGTTTTACCTCGCGTTTAATGAAGGAGGTGCGTGTCAAACGCGGACTTTCATACAGTGTTTATAGCTACTTCATTCCAATGCAGGAAAATGGACCATTTATGCTGGGACTACAAACCAAGTTATCCCAGACGGATGAGGCGATTAAAGTTGCTCGTGAAGTAGTGGAGACTTTTCAAAAAGACGGCCCCTCAGATGAAGAGCTAACAGCTTCTAAACTTAATATTACTGGTGGATTCCCGCTAAGAACCGCTAGCAATGACGACATAATCGGCTATCTTGCGATGATAGGTTTTTATGGTTTACCGCTGGATTACCTGAATACCTTTACCGATAAGGTCAATAAGATTAGTCGTGAACAGGTTATGGATGCCTTCAAACGCCGTCTACATACGGATAAATTATTAACAGTTGTCGTTGGCGGTGAAGCAAAAGATGGCAAAGAAGAAGCCGCAAAAGCACAATAGAAATAATATACTGCGAATAATAGGTGGGCAGTGGCGTAGCAGAAAGCTTAGCTTTCCTGATGCCCCTGGCCTACGTCCTACGCCCGATCGTATTCGTGAAACATTGTTTAACTGGCTCCAAGCTGATATTCACGGAGCAAATTGCCTTGATTTATTTGCTGGTAGTGGCGCGCTTGGACTAGAAGCCTTATCCCGAGGTGCTGACACCGTTAACTTTGTTGAAAAAAATAAGGCAGCGGCACAGCAATTAATCACAAATCTGAAACTACTGGATACTAAGGCAGCAGTGTATCAGCTAGACGCTTTAGATTATTTAGCGGGAGTGCCGCTGACGCAAAAAAGTGGGGGGGGTGCCAAACACATTATTTTCCTCGACCCTCCCTATCACAAAGGCTTAATTGATAAGTCACTATTGCTTTTACAAGAAAAAAATCTGATAAATCAGGATACCTTAATCTATTTAGAGCATGAATCTGAGGAGTCATATGACTGGAATAACTACAGCCTGAATAGTTTAAAAGAAACTACTGCAGGGCAGGTAAAGTGCTTTTTGCTTAATCAGAAACTTTAGAAATATAACTCTCGTGCAAAAGAGTTATACTGAAGACTCTTATGGAATCTCTAATTAAGTTGATAAGAATTAAGCGACAGTTTTGGTAAGCTAAAAATTTTTGGACTTGGTCAGAGCTTCCATATAATAACTATTTTAATTTGCGAACCATATCCAGCAGGGCATCATCGTCCCATTCTCGCCCACCGACTGCTTGATAAATAATTCTACCTTTTGGATCAACAACAAAAGTTGTGGGCAAACCTTTGATGGGCCAGTTGCGTATTTCTTTGCCGTTCTCATCCAGCAATACCGTAAAATCAATTGGATATTCACCAGAAAAGGCAAAGATAGTGTCTTCATCTTCGCCCACATTTACCGCAAGCATTTCAATGCCATCATCTTTCACTTTTTTCCAGGCGCGATTCATTGACGGTAACTCAGCGCGACAGGGAGGACACCAAGTCGCCCAAAAATTAATTATAATGGGTTTACCCTTATAATCAGAAAGCTTATGCACAACATCATCCATATCCATCATTTTGAATTCTGGTGCCTGTGGTTTTCCTGAGATTGGCGTAAGAGATTGTGACGGTGTGGCATTTGCGTTTATGCTCAGGAAAATAAAAGTTACAGCAAAAAAAGAAAAAAATGATTTCATAATAATCTCGTTAAGGAAGCTCTGATTAAGTAATTTATTCAGATTTGTCAGCTGGGCAATGCATATTTGTTATCCATGCGTTCTTGGTCTTATTTCCCTGTTTCCAGAATACATGTAAGTGAAATGCTGTATCAGGTTTTGGCCCGACACTAATCATTCCCCAATTATAATCACCACCGGGTTCAAATACCTGCTCAGTCGGAAACGTTGCCCAGCGAAAAGCAACACGGGCTGCATTCGAAATATCACCTTCTTTCCATTCTTCGGCCCAACTTTCTTTGAGCTTTATGGGCTCTTCACCGGCATATTCCGCGGTGTTAAATCGCCAATCCTTCAGTGATACTGAAATGGAATCTTGCGAGTTTTCGGCTTCTGTATTTCTCACTATGGTTTGTAAGACACAGTGTGTTGCGATGTCATTGGCAAGCTCGGCACTGAATCCACGCGCTTGAAAGAATGATCGCGTCTGTTGAGGAGAACGCTGAATTAATTCCAACTGGAAATTATTCTCGATGAGTTTCCAGCTGATTAACTGTGTTTCTTTATCTACACTTTTGATGATCTCAGCTGCGCTAAGAAATACAGAAAAGAAGAAGCAAAGTGAACATAATAGGTATTGGTTCAGTCGGTGCATATCTTTGTTGTCTCTATTAGATTCATAGTATAGCAGCCAAATTTACAGAAACTTTAAGTTGGCACCCCCCCTAGTTTTTGGGATCAGCAAGTCTTAATACATCACCGGAAACTCTACTAGATACATAGACGCTTTATACGATACCTCTAGCCGAACCTTTATATTATCTGGGGTTACAGTTTCAAATGGCATAATATCAATTGTCCAATTCTTGTTGTCGCCGCTATTTTTCATTTTAACCGGATCATCTTCCTTGCCCCCAATAATTAATGACATGGCAACCTCATCCAACGAGGTTTTTGAAACCAATGAAATGGGTAATAAGCGCTGATAGCTAGGTACTGCATGAAATTTTAAGTGCATCTCCATGCCCTCGCCCAAAATCTCGCACTGATTCTCTACTGGTCTACACTGCTTTGTTACAATTAGTTTTGTTTCCGCACCAGTCTCTTTCTTATTACTGCTATTTCCTATCAGCATATAAGCACCCAGAGCTAATAATAGGGCGCTTAGTATGGCTATCATTTTAAATTTATTCATAATTTTTCTTATACAGTTGCCCTTTATCCGAAAGTAATGTTGCTTATCGGGTAGCGCATGACGATGTTAATAATCTATGAGATATTACTCCGACAATTAAGGAGTTACCATTAATTGTTTAGCTAACAACACTACTATGCCCCCAATATATTTCTGTTGTTAGCCCCCTGAGCCCTTTGGGCTCAACTTTACATAAGCTTACCCCTTGCTTATGTGAAGCTTCAGCCAGACTTCGGTCTGGCTTTTATTTTTCTGCCTCTTCTAAATTAATTTGATTAGAGCTATTAATCCCCTGTAAACATTCATTGCTGTAAACTTATCTAGTGTAGTGTGGTCTCTGATCCTAAAAACTAGGGGGGGTGCCAATTAATAAATGGGGGAATAATAAACAATATGGATAGTATCTTTTTACTCACGGTCGGTTTTATCTTTCTTGGTGCCTTATTCTCCAATGTAATGAAATGGCACAATAAAGATCGTGTCTTAAAAGACTTACAAGGCTTTCATTCAACCATTGAAATGCAAGATGGAAAAAGAATTTGGGGTAAAACCGAGATTCACACCAATGGACTCGAGCTTCACTTTTTTAATGTCATCAATAACTCCTCAGGCGACCCCATCAATTCATATATTTTTTATAGCGATGATATTGACCTGATACGAGCAATTTTCAGAAACCATAGCGAACTTTCAAAAGAAAACCAAATCCGTCGTAAGGAAGAAATCAAGATTGTCAGTGATCCAGGATTTTACTATGTGTTTCAACGTAAAATAAAAATATTTTTTAATATGTTTAATGATGCCATCGGAGAAGCCTTAAATGTATTTCTATCTCGTATGAAAGGTGGTAAATCAGGTGGTATGGTATTTGACACCCAAAGTGATTATCTAAAGAAAATGGGTACCACCGCACTCTCTGCTGTGGGTAACTCCTATGACCCTATACTCGAACGCTATGTTAATTGTCGTGTTGTGGTAACGCTTCAAAGTGAGCATGAAAAAGAAGAATTTTGTGGCTTTCTAAAAGAATATTCATCTGCATGGCTGTCGATCCTGGACTGTCGAGTGAAACATGCACACACAATTGCACTTGATGATGTTAAGCGATTGGCATTGCAGCGCGACATGGATTGTAGCTATTTTCTCTATGAAGAAGATGAAGGTAATCTGGCACTGGATATTGTTATTGCTTTTTATGGTCCTGAAAAGCTAACACTAGTGAGTATTCAAGGCGATAAATATTTAAAAGCAATTAATAAAACACTCAAGCATGGGCAGTCTATTTCTTTAACGCTGAATGACTTGCCACAAGAAACTTTTAAAAACTTTAATACTGAGCTTTTGCCCTTAGAGTTTGAAATGATAGCGGAAGAAAGACGCGATGGCGAAGAGCCGCAAGAAAATGAAATCTATCAAAGCATTTTACCCGATTTTGAAATTCATCTTCAATCGACACAGATCTCTGATGTTTTTGTTCCTCGAACCCTGGCAATCCTTCGCCATGGCGCTGAATAATATAATTAGTTAGTATCCAGAAACAGGCCTTTTTGAGAATGAATCAGGTGCGTAAGATTGTGACTACTACATTTTGGTGTTTGGTTATTCTCAAATAACAAGATGTAGTGGTTACAAGATTGCGTGCCTGAGGCATTCTCAATTGGTATGCTTTCTGGATGCTAACTAATTACTTCTAGTAGAAATGGCTACGCCGCTACCTGATCACTAAGCGCGTCTATCACTGTTGGATAGAGTATTGTTGACTCCGCATTTAAGCGATTAGATACCAAACCAAAAATTTCACGTGTTTCCTGAACAAACTCATCGTGCTTTCGAACCCGAAGCGTTTCATTCTTACACCACGTTGTCAGATACGTATTAAAAATTCTCTTTATTTCTAACGAGCCATTAAAGAAATCGACAACCGTATTTCTTATTTGTAAATCATCATGATTGAGCAGAGGACTATAAACATCTTTTTCTTCAAGCTGAAGATGGTCATTCACCTCTTTAGCGTAATTAAGAAAAAGATCACAAGTGACCTTTGAACTACACATTTCTTTATTTTTTATTAAATACTCCAGAACACCAGAAAGCTCTTTTATATTTTCATTTTGATTATTGAGTTGCTTGATACTTAACATGATTGCCCTCGTATTAAATAATATTATCTATAGAAAAATATACAATATAAGCTTAGTACTATCTATTGTTTAGTCAAGTAAGAGATTTTTTATTAAACTTATTTTTTATTTTATTTTTAAAATTAAAAAAAAGGCCTACTCAAAGAATAGGCCTTTATTTTGTCGGTTTTCGGGGGAGCATCCTCCTTGTTGCCGACCACACATCCTTCTAGCGGTGAAGGAATCTTTGGAACACTTAAAGAATGTGTCATTATTTGACTTATGTCAACAAGAAGAAAAACATGCTTATATAGTTAAATACTTATATTAAGGAACCTCTGAATAACCTAGGTGAAATTCTATAAGTCTCTAGGGCATCATATCCTAGACGCACTTTACAGGGAATGCTTATTGCCTTCACAAAAAGTGCAACGACGGAGATGATGCCCTAGAGGCTTACCCTGCGGGGCTTAGCCAAGATTTCAATTTCTTCGTTATTGGTTTGAACCATAGAATAACTATGCTTAAAACCAATGTCTCGAACTTGAAAACTTGGCGTTGCTAGAATTCACCTAGGTTGTTCAGAGATTCCTTAAGGAACCTCTGATCAAGTCCAGTTATAGTTCAACTTATTAAAACAGCCGATATTTTCCACGAAGATCAGCTCAATAGAACAACTCTAAGGCGGGCAGAATAATAAATTAAGTCTCTGATACAAAAAAGTGGGGGGGGTGCCATGCTTTAATTCTTCTCAGCAGAACTGCTTCCTTTAACACAAGCTCAGCACAAATATCTAAACTATCGATTATCCAGATTCACATAATCTCGATTAGCTGCACCAGTGTAAAGTTGGCGGGGTCGCCCAATTTTAGATTGCGGATCTGCCATCATTTCATTCCACTGTGCTACCCAACCTACCGTTCTACCAACGGCAAACAATACCGTAAACATGTTCAATGGAATTCCCATGCCGAGGAAAATAATGCCTGAATAAAAATCGACATTCGGATAGAGATTGCGTGACTTGAAGTAATCATCTTCAAGCGCTACTTTTTCTAGTTCCATGGCTGAATCAAGAAGTTGCTGGTGTTCCGGATTTTTACACTGTCCTTCTGCTAACATTTTATGGCAGATTTCTCTGATAATTTTAGCGCGTGGATCATAGTTTTTATAGACACGATGTCCAAATCCCATTAAGCGGAAGCGATCATTTTTATCCTTGGCTTTTTCAATAAAATGCGTCAGTGGTTTTCCGGAGGCATTAATTTCCATTAGCATTCTTATTACCGCTTCGTTGGCACCACCATGAGCCGGCCCCCACAAAGAGGCGATACCCGATGCAAGCACCGCAAATGGATTAGCCTGTGAACTACCTGCTAAACGCACGGTTGATGTAGATGCATTTTGTTCGTGATCAGCATGCAGTATAAGAATGACATCCAATGCCTTAGCGAGTAATGGATCAACTTTATATTTTTCACAGGGTGTCGAAAACATCATATGCAAAAAATTCTCACTGAAATCCAGTGAATTATCAGGGTAAATAAATGGCATGCCCATGGCATAGCGATAACTCCAGGCTGCTATTGTAGGCATTTTTGCAATCAGTCTATAGGATGCATCCATACGATGTTGAGGGTTGTGAATATCTTCATCATCATGATAAAACGCGGATAAAGCGGCCACAACACCTACCATAATTGCCATGGGATGCGAGTCACGGCGAAAACCGCTGTAAAAGCGAATCAGTTGTTCATGCAGCATGGTGTGATGTTTGATTGAATAGGTAAATTCATCCAGTTCTTTTTTACTGGGTAAATCACCATTAAGAAGGAGATAGCAGGTTTCCAAAAAACTACTTTCAGCAGCAAGTTGCTCAATAGGATAGCCACGATATTCCAAAATTCCTTTATCACCATCCAGATAAGTAATATCACTCCAGCAACTCGCCGTTGCCATAAAACCAGGATCATAGGTAAAGTAACCAAGTTCTTTATAAAGACTGCGTACATCCATTGTCATCGGGCCACAGGTTGGCTTAAGTAAATCCAACTCTATTTGTTTACCCGTGCGATTATCAATTAGAGTCACACTGTCTTTGTTAGGCATTTAACTGCTCCTTTTAAGTTATACTGAGACCTTTAAACGTACTACAGAATTCTTTTGAATCTAGCTTTACGCCAACTCAATAACCAGGTCTCCTTGTTCGAGAATTTCACCCGATTCAAGGTGAATTTTCTTAATTGTGCCATCAAATGGAGCGGTAATTGTTGATTCCATTTTCATCGCTTCTATAACAAATAATGGCGTATTCTTTTCAACTTGTTGACCTTCTTCTACCATGATTGCTGATAAACGCCCAAGAATAGGGGTGCCAATTTCATTTTCTTCTACGGCTTTGCGATTGACTTTTTTAGTGGATTTCACCGAGTCATCACGAATAGTTATACTGCGAGTCTGACCGTTTAAGTCGAAGGTTACGGTTCTAATGCCACCAGCATCTGGAGGAGTGGTATACAACATTTTAATAATGATGACCTTTCCTTTACCTAGCTCCACTGTAACTTCTTCACTTTGTTTGAGGCCATAGAAAAATGCTGCTGTAGGTAGTACACCAATACTGCCATAATCTTCCTGATGTTGATAAAACTCCTCATAAACTTTTGGATACATCATGTATGAAAGAAAATCGAGCATGGTGCAACTATCATCAAATTTTTCTTTAAATGCTGCGAATTCTTTATCAAAATCTATCGGCTCAAGATGATCATTAGGGCGATCAGTAAAAGGCCTATCATTCTTTAAAACTAATTTACTCAGCTCAGTTGGAAAACCACCTTCCGTTTGTCCTAGGTTACCTTTAAATAAATCCAGTACTGATTCGGGAAAAGCTAAAGAATCACCCTGTTGCATCACCTCTTCTTCCGTTAATCCATTGGAAGTCATAAAGATTGCCATGTCACCAACCACTTTTGATGAGGGTGTTACCTTTACAATATCACCAAACATTTTATTGACGATGGCATAATTCTCTTTAACCTTCTCGAATCTGTCTTCCAAGCCTAATGCGATAGATTGAGGTCGCAGGTTAGAGTACTGACCACCTGGTATTTCATGGTTATAAACTTCTGCTGTACCTGCTTTTAAACCTGATTCAAATGGGTAGTAAACCTCACGCATGTCTTCCCAATAGTTTGCATATTGATTCAAAGATTCCAGATCAAACTGTTGTTCTCGCGGTTGTCCCTGCATCGCCGCTATTAATGAATTTAAATTTGGTTGCGAAGTCAGCCCCGACATAGAGCTTAAACAGGCATCCACAATGTCGACATCTTGCTCAATCGCTTTTAAAAGGGTTGCAGATTGCATCGAAGAGGTATCATGTGTATGCAAATGTATCGGCAAATCAACTGCATCCTTTAGCGCAGGAATCAGTTCTTCTGCGGCATAGGGTTTTAATAAACCCGCCATGTCTTTTAGTGCCAGCGTGTGGGCGCCGGCATCTTCAAGTTGTTTGGCAAGATCAAGATAATATTGCAGATTAAATTTATTACTGGAATCTGTGTTGAGTACATCGCCTGTATAGCAAATGGTAGCTTCGGCAATTCCTCCGGTTTGCTCACGAACCACCTGAATGGATTTACGCATTCCTTCAATCCAATTAAGCGAATCAAATATGCGGAAAACATCAATACCATTTTGCCAAGATTCAATTATAAACTTTTCGATCAAATTATCGGGGTAGGCTTTGTAACCGACCGCATTAGAGCCTCTAAATAACATCTGAAATAAAATATTGGGAATCGCTTTTCGCATTAGCTGCAAACGCTTCCATGGGCACTCGTGCAGGAAGCGCATGGCGACATCAAATGTTGCGCCACCCCACATTTCAAGTGAGAATAACTGTGAATGATTTTTTGCCAGACCCTCTGCTATTTTTAACATATCCTTTGTGCGAACACGCGTTGCTAACAGGGACTGATGTGCATCGCGTAAAGTTGTATCTGTATAGAGGATTTCATCTTGATCTTTAATCCATTGTACAAAACCATCAGCACCCAATTTATCCAACCTGTTTTTTGTGCCTTCTGGATAAGCTGCTAATTTATCAAACGTAGGAATAATAGCTTTTCTAAATTTCTTTGCTGGGTCTATATATTTTATATCTGGGTTACCATTAACAATGACATTTGCTAGATATTTAAGTGTCTTAGTGCCACGATCAAGATGAACAGGTACGTCATATAACTCAGGGTGCCTTTCAAGAAAGGTAACTTTCACATCACCCGCACGAAAAGTAGGATGATCCAAGACATTCAGTAGAAAACCTATATTAGTTTTTACACCACGAATTCTAAATTCACGTAAAGCACGATGGGCACGTTGAATAGCACCATTTAGCGAACGACCTGATGCAGATATTTTAACCAGCATGGAATCATAAAAAGGAGATACTTTAGCACCAACATAAGCAGCACCGACATCTAGGCGAATACCAAAACCAGCAGCGCTTCGGTAGGCAACTATGGTGCCAAAGTCTGGTTGAAAACCTTGCGTTGGATCTTCTGTGGTAATGCGGCACTGTACCGCAAAACCGCGAATCGAAACATCGTCCTGTGACTGAATATTGATCTCTGGATCAGAAAGTTTACAACTATCAGCGATATGAATCTGGCTGCGAACAATATCGATTCCAGTAATTTCTTCGGTAATCGTGTGTTCTACCTGTACTCGCGGGTTCACTTCTATAAAGTAAATATTCTCATCACTATCTACCAAAAACTCTACTGTGCCTGCATTGCTATAGTTCACATGACGTGTAATTTTTAATGCATACTCGTAAAGTTTATTTCGTGTTTCTTCCGATAAAGTTGAACTGGGAGCAACTTCAATAACTTTTTGGAATCGTCTTTGTACTGAACAATCACGTTCATACAAATGCACCAGGTTGCCATAATTATCACCTAGAATTTGCACCTCAATGTGCTTAGGTGAATCAATGTATTTTTCAAGAAATACGGTGTCATCACCAAATGCTTTTTCCGCTTCGCTACGTGATTCATTGTAAGCGGTTGCTAGCTCATCAGCACTTTGTAAAATACGCATACCACGACCGCCACCACCAGACGCTGCTTTAATCATCATCGGATAACCAATGAGCTGCGCTTCTTGCTCCGCTATTTCAAGACTATCTAGTGGTCGTTTGCTATCTTCAATGACAGGTATACCAGCATTAATTGCATTTTGCTTAGCCTGTACTTTATCTCCCAACTGCTCCATGACTTCAGGAGCAGGCCCTACAAATATTATACCTTCTTCTCTACAGCGTCTGGCGAATTCAACATTTTCAGATAAAAACCCATAACCGGGGTGAATCGCGTTAACATTATTTATCTTGGCTGTTTCAATGAGTGTTTCAATATCAAGATATGGCTTGAGCGGTTCATCATCGTTTCCGATTTGATAAGCTTCATCCGCCTTATAACGATGCGGTGAAAAACGATCTTCATAGGTATAAATTGAAACTGTTTTAAGGTTTAGCTCGGAAGCTGCGCGTAAAATACGTATCGCAATTTCGCCACGATTGGCGACCATTAACTTTTTTATTTTATTAGTCATAATAGAAGGGTAGATAAAGAAAGAGGATAATAAAAATAAAGTGCTTAAATCATTAGTATTGAATATGAGATCTTTGCACGAAAAGATCACAACTTAAATTATAGTTCACCCTGATTAAAAAGTAGCACCTGATATCTATTTTTTATCTATTAATCTGGTTTGTATCATAGCTATTTCACTGATGCTAAAAACTGGGAGGGGTGCCATATCAAATTTTGAACCGTTCTTCTTATGGAGAACCTAATTAGTCTCTCCTTATATGGCACCCCCCCTAGTTATTGGTATCAGCTGATTGTGATTTAGTTTTGTCTTGTGCTATTTTCAGAGGATTATCTGAATGTTGCGTTAAACTTCAAACACTATGACTTACTCACTCCGAACCGCTCAAACATCAGATACAATTGAATGTGTCAAAATACTACGTGATTGGGTTCAAGAAACTCCCTGGATGCCCAAGTTATGGGAACAACAATCGGAGGAGTTATTTTGGCGTGATGTTTTCGAAAAAGATCAGGTATGGATTGCAGAGAAAACTAATCGAATCGTCGGATTTTGTGCAAGGAGTTAAGGTAACATCGGTGCTCTATACGTAGCATCTGAGGCGAGAAATTCTGGTGTAGGTAAAAGTTTGCTAGATTTAGCTAAGGTTAATTGTGATCAAATAGTTGTATGGGCATTTGAAGCTAACCAGCAAGCACGGAAATTCTACTGTAGAGAAGGGTTCGTCGAAACTTGTCGAGAATTTGATAATGAAATAGGCCTTATGGATGTCGAGCATCGCTGGACAAGATCAATTTCGAGTTGACGCTAAAACCCGGGGGGGTGCCCAATGTCATTGAAATAAGAGGCAACTATATGATTTTAATGATATAATTAGCTCTAATTAATGACCATAAACAGGAGTTCCACAAATGCTGACCCCA
>Ga0209633_10000189_pt1 | contig 74942 bp, 79 predicted proteins | sample Cruoilmetagenom1_FD_187290 | JGI IMG/M metagenome (GOLD analysis project Ga0209633, IMG submission 187290) | Oil polluted marine microbial communities from Coal Oil Point, Santa Barbara, California, USA - Sample 1 (SPAdes) (version 2) | ecosystem: Environmental > Aquatic > Marine > Oil seeps ... | reverse complement strand
ATGGCATTGGCAATTTCTTCGGCGGCCGCGTAAACAAATGTCAGGTCGGCATGACCATCCCCGCGACGCGTCGGCGTACCGACAGCAATGAAAACCGCATCGGCATCGGCAACGGCTGTCTTTAGGTCTTGCGTAAACGAAAGACGGCCGTTCTTGACATTCTTGGCCATCAGCTCATCCAGGCCTGGCTCATAGATCGGAACTTCGCCACGCTCCAACATCGCTATCTTTTCGGGGTCTTTGTCGACACAAATGACATCATGTCCGAAATCGGAAAAACATACACCTGATACAAGCCCGACATACCCTGTGCCAATCATCGCAATACGCATCACTACTCTCCGAAACTTGCCTGATATTTTTTTCTTTAGGAAATGTCGTAGCCCAGAGACATTGTCAACGCATAGCCCTGTTTGCATTGTTGATTAATGTCATATGTGGTTGATCGGACTCAAAATTCCCCCATTCCACGCCCTAAATCAACCCCTCAACGACACTCCAAAATGTCGGCCTGGCGGCGCAATCTGTTCATGATTTGCACCAAAGCGGCTGTAATTTCAGGTTCTGACAGGGCGTGGCCAGACATTTGCACCATCTGCAAATTTGCCTTTGGCATCGCTTTGGCAACCCGCCACGCCGAGGTCGGCGGACAAATCATGTCATATCGACCTTGAACAATGCTGGCAGGAATATGCGCAATGCTGGGCAGGTTTTCTATGATCCAATCGTCGTGTTTCAAAAATCCGGCGTTGGCAAAATAGTGATTTTCAAGTCGCGCAAAGGCCAATGCATAATCCGCGGGCGGTTGTCCTACAGCGCCGTTGCTATGAATCGACGCCAGCGCATTTTCCCATGACGACCATGCGCGGGCAAACCGCACTTCGGTATCACGGTCGCCGGAAAACAACCGCTTGTGATAGGCGGCGATCAAATCATCGCGTTCACCAACCGGCACCATGTTTTCGAAATTTTCCCAAAGGTCTGGCCAGAACTTTCCAGCCCCGCCGCCATAGAACCAATCCAGCTCGGATTGCGTCATCAAAAACACACCGCGCAAAACCAGATGCGCAACGTGATTGGGGTGCGTTAGAGCATAAATCAACGTCAGTGTCGCCCCCCAACTGCCGCCAAAAACAATCCAGCGGTCAATGTCGAGTGCGGCCCGGATGCGCTCTATATCGGCCACCAGATGCCACGTGGTGTTCGCCTCGACACTGGCATGTGGCTTGGACCGCCCGCAGCCGCGTTGATCAAACAAAATGATGCGATAAACAGTCGGGTCAAAGAAGCGGCGCATCGCGGGGCTGCATCCACCTCCCGGTCCGCCATGCAAAACCACAACCGGCACCCCATCTGGGTTACCGCATTGCTCGACATAGATCGTGTGGCCATCGCCCATATCCAACATCCGTGTATTAAACGGCGCGGTTTGCGCAAATAGATGCTGGGATGCGCTCTTTTGCCCTGCGTTCTTGTCCATAAATAACCTATACAAGTTTCTGAGCCCAAATTGACCATACGGAGATCAGAATGCAAGCCAATCAGACAACAGTTGACCCAGCCGAAGTTGCCAAATTCGAGGCGATGGCTGCTGAATGGTGGGATGTGAACGGAAAATTCAAACCGCTTCACATGCTCAACCCGTGTCGGCTGGACTATATCACCGCCCAAATCGCAGCGATGTTTGACCGTGATTTAACCAGCACACTGCCGTTCCAGGGCCTGCGCTTGTTGGACATCGGATGCGGCGGCGGGTTGTTGTCTGAACCAATGGCGCGGCTGGGTGCGACGGTGGTTGGCGCCGATGCAGCCCAAGGAAACATCCCTGTCGCGCAGGTCCACGCCGACCAACAAGGGCTTGAAATTGATTACCGCTACACAACCGCCGAAGCACTGGCCGACGCGGGCGAGCAATTCGATGTGGTTTTAAACATGGAAGTGGTCGAACATGTGGCCGATCCGCTGGCCTATCTGACGGCTTGTCAGCAGCTGTTAAAAACGGGCGGGTTGATGATCTGCTCCACCCTGAACCGCAATCCAAAAAGCTATGCAGTCGCAATTATCGGCGCCGAGCATATCATGCGCTGGTTGCCCAAAGGGACCCATGAATGGAACAAGTTCATCACGCCAGATGAATTGTTCGACTTGATCAAAAACGCTGGATTAGAGCCTACAAATCGCAGCGGATTCGTCTTTAATCCGATTGCATGGTCTTGGTCTTTGTCGGATCGGGATCTGTCGGTGAATTATGTAACGGCCAGTGTCAAACGCTAGCTTTCTTCACCCATCTGGTCCCTGAATTCACGCAATACCGGCAATGCGGCACGCACCTTTTCGGTCCCGATAGCCTCGACCACTTTGGCAATAATCGGCGCAATTGCATTCAGCGCCACATCGCGGGCGGCGCGGCCCGAAGGGCTGATTGTGACATGCTTGCGCCGCGCATCATCCCAATCTGGACGAATATGAATATGCCCCGCCCATTCCAATTTGTTCAGCGTATTGGTCATCGCCCCGCGGGTTACATGGAACGCCTTTGCCAATTGGGCCGGAGATCGTTCAGCATTCGCGGTGGTAAGATGATTCAAAACCGAAAAATGCGACAACTCCATGCCTTTTGGCAGCGCTTTGGACAGTCGGTTGCGCGCCAGCTGGTCTCCCATGAAAATTTCGCCAAATAATGCGATGGCAAGATTGTCTGTTGTGTCGGTCATTACGGCCCCTCGTAGTCGCGGTCATGCGACAGAGACGGAATTTTGCGCCGCGCTTTATCAACCTCCGCAATATCAAAATCAACCAGCGTCAGACCCGGTTTTTTGCCACCATCCGCCAAAACCTCGCCCCACGGCGACACCGCCAAGGAGTGACCATAAGTGCTGCGCGCCCCGCCGGTCGATGAGGGATGTATACCGCATTGGGCAGGTGCGAAAACATAGCACCCAGTCTCAATGGCGCGCGCCCGCAACAGGGTCTCCCAATGGGCAGCACCCGATACAGGTGAAAACGCGGCCGGGCCGGTCAAGATTTTGGCACCACCATGGGCCAGGTCTCGATGTAAATGAGGGAAACGCACGTCATAACAGATGGTCATGCCGATTTTGGCGAAATCCGTGTCTGCAATCACGGCCTGTGCCCCAGGCCGATACCCAGCGGATTCGCAGTAGGTTTCTGTTTTGCTGATTTCGACATCGAACATGTGAATTTTGTCGTAGCGCGCCACGATCTTTCCCTGCGGCGAGACCATAAAGGAACGGTTGGCGAATCGCCGATCTACATCATCCGTCTTCAACGCCAATGACCCGATCAACACCCATACGCCCAGCGCTTTTGCCTCGGCACACATTGCCTCAAGCGTCGGGTCTTCGGCCTCATGACAAAGCACGGACTGCTGATACGTACGACTTTCCGAAACGCAATTCGTCACCTCGGGCGTCAGCAAAAACTCCGCCCCGCCCGCAGCGGCTTCGCGCATGAATTCGATGGTCTGCGAAAGATTCTCCGCAGGTAAATCTGATGAGTTCAGCTGGATTAGAGCCGCTTTCATGCCCTAGCCCGCCAGCATTGGTTCAAGTTTGCCTGCCCGTTCCAACGCGTGCAACTCGTCACAACCGCCGACATGATTGTCGCCAATAAATATCTGTGGAACCGTGTGCCCACCATTGGCACGTGCCATCATTTCCTGACGTTTGGCGGCATCTCTGCCAACATTATGTTCGGTAAACTCTACACCTTTGCTTTTTAGCAGCCGCTTGGCCGCTACACAAAACCCGCAAAAGTTCGACGTGTAAATTTCAACAGTTTGCATCTCAATTTCCCTATCGTTTCGCTGAACTATAGGGATTTATGCGTCCTTCGCAACGCGTGCCAATGTCACGGTGTTCACATTCGCAGCACCAGCGGTCAAACAAGCCTCGGTGCAAGCCGCCAAAGTCGCGCCAGAGGTCATAACATCGTCGACCAACAACACATTGCGCCCGACCAGGCGGTGCCGCCGCTTTTGATTCACCTTTATCGAATCTGCCAACATTGCAAACCGTGCCTCCCGCCCCATGCCATCCAAGGAACGAGTACGTTTTGTACGCGTCAGCAAATCCAGACAAACCGATTGATCCGCCGCTTTGGCAAGACTGCTGGCCAGTAATGCTGATTGATTGTAGCGCCGTTTCATCAGCCGCATCCAATGTAACGGCACCGGTGCAACCAGCGTATTTTCGTCGATCAGCGGCGCTGCGACCCGTGCCAACCATTGACCCGCTGGATGCGCCAGATCCAACCGATCCCCGTGTTTGAACGCCAAAATCATCTTGCGACCATTGCCCTGATAAAGCAGCGCAGCGCGGCCCCTCTTCCAAGGACGCGCAACGATCATGCAATCGTCGCATAAAATATGTTCGCCTGTTTCTTCGCCAGGCAGTGGAGTGCCGCATTTGTCGCAAGTCAGTCCAGAAATGAACGGCGTATCACGCCAACATTTACCGCACAGAGCATTATCACCCTCGACCAGATCACGACATGAAATACATTGCGACGGATAAATCAGATGAAGTGCCGATTGCATTTTGTGCCGTTCCTTCTAGATTGCCCGCAGCCAAAGGACCGCGTGATGCAAAAAAACCCTCAGTTGACCGACCGCAACGCACTTGAGCGTTTTCGGGCACGTGCCCTGCGTTCCGGTAATCCTGCATTGTTCCTGCAAGAAGAGGCTGTTCTTGAGATCAATGAAAGACTGAACGAGGTTAATAGAACGTTTACATCAGTCGCAATTGTGACCCCATTTGCTGATTTGTGGCGAAAATATCTGCCAAACGCGGAAATTATATCTGATGACGAGCTGCTCAACCTAAAAGCTGAAGCCTATGATTTGGTCATCCATTCAATGTCATTGCATTGGGCCAATGATTTTGTCGGCCAGTTGATTCAATGCCGTCGCGCCCTAAAACCTGATGGGTTGTTTCTGGGGGCCTGTTTTGGTGGTGAAACCCTAACTGAATTGCGCGTGGCCTTGGCCGAAGCCGAGGTCGCCATTTCGGGCGGGTTGTCACCGCGTATTGCGCCAATGGGCGAGATCCGCGATTTGGGCGCATTGTTACAGAGGGCCGAGTTTGCCATGCCCGTCGCAGACACAGCGATCAAAACCGTAACATATGCGAATTTGTCCGGATTAGTGACTGATTTACGCCTAATGGGGGAAAGCAATGCGCAAAGCCAACGGCGCAAATCTTTTGCCCCGCGCGCCTTGTTCGAAACCGCGAGCCGAATATATGCAGACGCCTTTCAAGCCGAAGAGGGGCGCATTGCCGCGACATTTGAAATTATTTTTCTAACGGGTTGGGCCCCTGACGAAAGCCAACCAAAACCCCTTCGACCGGGGTCAGCCAGCGCACGGTTAGCGGATGTGCTAAACACACTTGAAACACCCCTACCCGACCCCGCGCCAAACAAGCACAATTAGCCTGCCCCAATAGCCCACTATTTCCGGGCCCTAGATCTCAGGAACCCCTAAATGAACACTTTTTCCAACCTACCCAGCGACCACCCGAAACTGCCTACGAAAAAAGTTGGCGTTCTAATTGCCAATCTGGGCACACCGGATGGGTATGATTATTGGTCAATGCGCCGCTATTTGGGCGAGTTTTTGTCGGATCGCCGCGTCATTGATTACCCAGCTTGGAAATGGCAACCCTTGTTGCAATTGATAATCCTGACAAAACGCCCTTTCAGCTCTGGCGCTGCCTATAAGTCAATTTGGAACGAAGCCGAGGACGAAAGCCCCCTGATGACCATCACCAAACAGCAAACCGCCAAGTTGAAAAAATCTTTGACTGCACTGTATGGCGACAATGTTATGGTTGATTTTTGCATGCGGTATGGCAATCCATCAACCAAATCTAAAACCCGCGAAATGGTTGCTGCAGGTTGCGACAAAATTCTGTTTTTTCCGCTATATCCACAATACGCTGGCGCAACCACCGCCACCGCGAATGAGGCATTTTTCAAAGCTCTTGCCTCGGAAAAATGGCAACCGGCCGTGCGCACCGTGTCGGCCTATTTTGATGATCCAGGCTACATTGCGGCCTTGGCCAAATCAGTGGAAACTGCCTATTCCAAAATGGACCAAAAACCCGATCATTTGATCGTTTCTTATCACGGTATGCCAACGCGATACTTGACCGAAGGCGATCCCTATCATTGCCAATGCCAAAAAACATCCCGTTTGCTACAGGACAAATTGAGCTTGGATGACGGGCATCTAATCACCACGTTCCAATCAAAATTCGGCCCAGAAGAATGGTTACTGCCCGCCACCGTTGACGAAGTCGCGCGGCTGGCCAAAGACGGCAAAAAGAACATCGCCGTAATTGCCCCAGCTTTTGCCGCTGATTGCATCGAAACGCTTGAGGAAATCAACGAAGAGATTTTTGAAAGCTTTGAAGAGGCCGGCGGTACGGGTTTTACCTATATCCCCTGCCTTAATGATGATGACGCGCATATTGCTGCGCTGGTCAACCTGATCAACAACAACCTGGGTGGCTGGATCTAAGCACGAGACAAAAAAATGGCGGTGAAAAATCCACCGCCATTTTCGAAATCTATAAGATTTCTGAATTAGTTAGATGCAGCTGCAATAACCAAAAGCAGCAGCAATGGAACAACGATACCACCACCGGAAGAAGATGTTGTTTCGTCAACCATTACAGTGTCGTCCATTACTGGTGGAAGTGGGTTACCAGCGAATGCTGTAGTGGCGGCAACTGACAATGCAGCAGCAAGTGCGATCTTTTTCATTTTTATCATCCTTTGTTCGTATAGCAGAAAATCTTCTGCGATTAGCAGTGCGATTCACCCAAAATAATTAAGCGCGTATCGATTCAATAACCTCAAAAGGTTGCAAATTTCAAGCCTAGGGCCTTGTATCGCTCAATATTGAGGATACAACGTCAAATAAGCAACACTTGCGTGCCGACAGTGGCCATCGTGAACAGCTCAGCGATGTGTTCATTGTACAAACCAATACACCCACTGGACGATCTACGGCCAATTTTACGTGTATCATGGGTGCCGTGGATGCGATAATAGGTCCACGACAGGTACAAAGCATGGGTTCCAAGCGGATTATCAGGGCCCGGCGCAATATAAGCGGGCAATTCTGGGTTCCGTTTCAGCATCGAAGACGTCGGGCGCCAGCTGGGACCGTCCACTTTTTGAACAATCTTGGTACGACCACGACGCGTTAGGTCATCAGTCATCGGTACACTTGTTGGATACAGCTTGTAAATTGTCTCGTCTGAATTCCAATAATGCAAGGCGCGCGACGTCGTATCGACCAAAATCGCACCGCCATTTAGATTGTTGAAATAGGGCCGCCATTCCAAGGACCTAAAACTGGAAATATTCCGGCGTGTGGCATTTGAAATATCTTCCTCAATTTCGGTCGTTCCGGTTTGCGCCAACGCCGGGGCCGCAAGTGCGCCCATTGTTGCTGCGGTTGTGCTTAAAAACAGCCGCCGGTTCATCTTATTTCTTACATCGTTACTCATCTGTTTCGCTCCAGTTAAAAAATACTGCTTTGTTACTGCCTATATATGGCGAGAAAGACGCAGTCGCAAATCAAACAAGCGTTAACACGCCAAATCCGCGAAATGTGGGTTTGATCCGCAACGATGATGTCTATAGACGGGTTAGGAACAACCAACAACAGATGGCTTTTTTCATGTCTAGACTACTTATTATTGCTTTTGCCGCTCTTTTTGCCCTCAGTGCCTGTGAAACAGCTGCCCCGACGCTTGGCCCTGATGGCAAACCGTTGCCACGTGTTTATCGAATCTCGTCAGGGAATACCGGTAAAATCCAATTACGCATGAAAGACTCTATCAATGCGCTTCGTGGGGCTGCCGGTGCAACGCCACTTTCTCTGAATTCACAACTCACCGCTGCCGCCGCGACCCATTCGCGCGATATGTCCGTGCAAAATCGCGCTTGGCATTTCGGCTCTGACGCTTCATCGCCGCTAGATCGGGTCAAACGCACTGGTTATGCGGGCACTATGAGGGGTGAAAACATCTCTGAAACTTACGAAACCGAAGTCGAAACACTCAGCGCCTGGATGGACAAACCCGGGACACGCAGTGTTATCTTGGATCCAAAATCCACAGATATGGGCTTTTCTTGGCATCAGGATGCCAATGGCAAAATCTGGTGGACGCTGGTTACTGGCGGATAAAACTTAGCACCGATTATGGATTGATCGTAATCGGTGTGCCATTTCGAACCATTGCATAGATATCTCGCATTTGACGGTTTGAAACGGATATGCATCCGGCTGTCCAGTCTGGCTCGGGTGAATCAATTTTCCGACGGCCACCGTGGATAAAGATATCACCCCCTGGCGATTTGCCCAACGCCTTTGCCTTGGCGACATCCGCGGCATTCGGGTAAGATATGCCGATCGACAGATAAAACGTGCTGTTTGGATTGCGGCGGTCGATGATGTATTCACCCTCGGGTGTTTTGCCGTCTCCCTCAACCGCTTTGTGACCTGTAGGTGCAAAACCCAACTCGATATCATATCGTTTTAGCACTTTGTCGTTGTGCATAAGATACATCTTGTGACGCTCTTTGTAGACAATAACGCGTGTAACTTCGGGGCCATTATAGGGTTTAAATTTACTCGCGCAGCCACCGATGAATCCCATCACAGCCAACAGTAATATTGCTCTAAAAATACTCATAATTATGCCCGTTTTCCTGCCCTATTTGACCTGCCATATAGCATGTTTGACGATCTGGGAAGAATGTATTCGACTCAGCCTTGCCTCACTTTAAGGTGAAGGATGCCGCCAATTCTACATGCGTTGACCAGCGAAACTGGTCAATTACATCAATTGGTCCCAGCTCATACCCCGCCTCAATCAGCGTTTTCGCATCCTGGGCAAATGTGACTGGATTACAAGAGACCGTCGCAATTTTATGCGGCTTGGCCTCGGCCAACTCTTTGACTTGATGCACAGCACCGGCCCGCGGCGGATCAATCACCACAGCGTCAAACCGTTTGATTTCATCTGGTAACAACGGACGCCGGAACAGGTCTCGCGCCTCGGTTGTGACCCGCTTTAACCCCGTGGCCTGACGCCAACCCTGATCCAAAGCCTTTAACATCGCAGCATCACCCTCAACGGCATGAACTTCTGCATTTATCGAGATCGGCAATGCAAATGTGCCGGATCCCGCAAAAAGATCCAACACCGACTTTGCGCCAGAAACAGTCTCTAACACAGAGGAAATCAGTGCATTTTCGCCCTCTTTAGTGGCCTGAAGAAAGGCCCCCGCAGGTGGTACAACCCGTGCGGATCCGAACATCTGAAACGGGGATGCAATGTCAACAATCGGTTCACCGTCCCAGGTCAACCGCGCCAACCCTTGTTCCCCAGCCATCGCCGCCAATGTCATCAACATTTGGCCATCCAAGGGCTTGCCACCCGTCACAGCAACGTCGATCCCTGCCTCCGATTGGGTGATTGTAAACCGCACTTCACCTTTGCGCGTCGTTCCATAGACCGTCAGCGCCCGCAACGCCGGGACAACAGCTAACAGATCGGGATGCAATAGATGGCAATCGGGCACCTCGGTAATTGTATCGGTGCCACGGGCATGAAATCCAACCAGCGCGTCCTTTTTGGTGCGCCGACCCGTCAACACCGCCCGCCGACGGCTACGCGGTGCAGATGTTTGTATTGTACGAATATCGGCTTCAATGTGTTGCGCCGCCAATGCTGTGCGCACAACATCCTGCTTCCAATCCGCCACAAACCCATCCGCGGCATGCTGCAACGAACACCCACCACAGGATTTATAATGTCGACACGGTGCCGCAACCCGACTGGTTGACGGTGTGATAATTTTCGGAGCTTCAATGCGATTGCCTGTAACCTCACCTTCAATCACTTCTCCTGGCAACGTTCGGGGGGCAAAGATCGGCCCCTCGGCAATTCCATCGCCTTGATAACCCAATCGTAAAACTGTAAAAGTCACTGCTTTTCTTCCTCTATTCCGATAAACCCGCCTGATTGACGCTCCCAATAGCGCGCGTATTGCCCACCCTTGGCCAGCAGCACCTCATGGGTGCCTTCTTCTATAATTCGACCCTGATCCAGCACAATGATGCGGTCCATACGCGCAATCGTCGAAAGACGATGTGCAATCGCCAGTACCGTCTTACCTTCCATGACTCGAGACAGCGCCGTTTGAATGGCAGCCTCAACCTCGCTATCAAGCGCACTTGTCGCCTCATCTAGAACCAAGATCGGTGCATCTTTCAAAATGGCCCGCGCCAGCGCAATCCGTTGACGTTGACCACCCGATAGCTTGACCCCACGTTCACCCAAATAGGCTTCATACCCCAATCGACCGGCATGGTCCTGCAACTCATGAACAAACGTATCGGCCTCCGCCCGCTTCGCCGCATCCACCACCTGATCTTCGCTTGCATCAGGGCGCCCATATAAAATGTTATCCCGCGCCGACCGGTTAAACATCGCTGTTTCCTGTGTCACCATACCAATCTGGCGGCGCAGGCTTTCCTGTGTAACATTCGCCAACGGCTGCCCATCAATCGAAACATCACCCGATTCCGGATCGTAAAGCCGCATCAACAACGCCACCATTGTCGACTTGCCTGCACCCGATGCACCGACAATCCCCAGCTTCTCACCGGAATGGATGGTCAGATTTATGTCGGATACCCCACCGGCCTCGCGCCCATAGGTAAAACTGACGTTCCGAAAGGTCACTTCGGCATTTGAAACCTGCAATTCATGCGCACCCTCGGCATCGGTCAACCCATGCACGGGCGTCAGGGTTTTCATACCATCTTCAACTTCACCCACCGACGCATAGATGCCCATCATCGCAAAGCTGACCCAGCCGGTCATCTGCGCGATCCGCAACGAAATCGCCCCCGTCGTTGCAATATTGCCCGCGGATATCTCGCCAAGCGACCACAACCATAGTGTACCCCCAACGAGGATCACTGGCACCAAGCCAGCGACCGTCATCAACGAAAACCTGAACACTGTCGCAAGCCGACCAAACCGCAAAGAAACGGTTCGCAAATTGCGCATCGCGGTTAAGGCAGCCGCATCTTCATGCCTGTGGTGGGCAAACAACTTAACAGTTTTGATATTGGTTACGGTATCGACAATTTGCCCCGTCAAAACAGCCCTTGCTGCAGCTCGTTCGCTTGCCCGTCCACGCACTTTGGGCAAAAACCAGCGGATTAGAGACAAATACAACACCAACCAACCCACCAGTAACAGGCCGATGCGCCAATCAACAGTGGACAGCAAAACCACTGACCCAACCAAAGACGCCAACGCAAATGCCACCACATTCACAACCTCGATCACAACTTCTGTAATCGCACGCGACGTCTGCATTTGCTTTTGTGCAATCCGCCCAGCAAAATCATCATCAAAGAATTGTACCGAATGGCCCAACGTATATCGGTTTAGCCGTGACAAAACCAACGGCATCACATTGGGACCAATCACCACGGATTGCAGCCCAACCGAGGTTCCGATCACCGCAGGTCGCAAGATTAAGAAAAACCCAACGACCATTAGCAACATTGTGCTTTGGTCGGTCAGAAAGCTTGGCCCGCTAGCAAGCGCGCCGTCAATCACCACGCCCAAAAGCAGCGCCGTTACGACTTCCAGCACCCCGGATGTGGCTGCAGCCAGCGCCGAAAGCGTCAGTATAGAAAACGCACCCTTTAGACACCACCGTATAAATCGCCACAATGTTTGCGGCGGAGGTCCATCGGCTGGCTGAAAGCCGTCTATCCATGTTGATGGTTTCACATTTCGTCGCCCGTAGTGATCAGATGAACACCATAACGGCTGTGGCGGCCAGCGCCAGCGCCATCGCGCGGATAAACATGCGCCAGGCCACCGGACGCGTTAACAAATAGGCTAACAAGGTTCCGGTCGATGTCCAAAACAGACAAACAAACAAGTTCATGCTCGAGAACGTGCTGGCAAGACGAAATGCTTCCTGGATGGGGGGCAAGCCCACGCTATAGCCTGATGATGCTGTCAAAGCGATAGCCCAAATTTTCGGATTAACCCATTGAAAAAAAACGGCTTGTATGAATGAAAATGGCTTTTCTCGTTGCCCCGACGTTGCCCCATAGGTCGTTCGCCAAAGCTGCCAGGCCATCCACAAGATCCACACAGATGCGATGACTTGTAGGCTGAATTTAAGTTGCGGATAGGCTGCCAATAGGGCGCCAACACCAAGTCCCGAAAATCCGCCAATAACGCCAACGCCCAGAACGACGCCTAACAAATGAGGCAATGTGCGGCGAAATCCGAATTGTGCGCCCGAGGCCGTGAGCATAATGACATTCGGCCCGGGCGTGAACATTCCGGCGAACACAAAGGCGTATAAAGGGTCAATCAAGTAACTGTTCTTTGGTCAGAGAAAAGCCGGATTTGATCCATCTCGTCTCTCGGTCGGCAAGCGCTTTGCCAAGGCCTGCACCTTTAAACCGCGGCATCAGGTCAGCCGCCACAATGGGGTAGATGGCGGCGGCACCGACTTCAATCTGTAGCGATACCTCTGGATCAAGAGGCGTCTCCAACAGAGCGGACCGCAGAAAAATAACATCACGAGCCACTTCACGCCCCAACATATACCCCAATTCCGCAGGGCCATGGGCACTACCAATGTCGTCTCTCAGTTTTTGCAGATGCCGTGATTGGGCCTTGCTAAGACGCAGGTATTTCTCAACATCAATGCCGCCCAACGCTGCGAGCCTGCGGATCGGATCCGGCTTTGTGGCCTCTTCAAAGTGAACCAAAACAGCTAAGTATTTCGCATCACCACCAGGCAAAATAGCATTCAAAACGCCACTCGCAGCCATAGATGCAACGCTCGGCGCCGGATTGGGGGCGCTCAGCAGCTTTATGATCTCTGAGCTGACACGCTCCTTTGAAATACTCTCTAACCCGCCTAAATTTGATGAAATAGCCGCCAGACCATCAACATCCAGCCCAGCGCTTTCGTCACCATACCATGCATGAAACCGAAAGAATCGAAGGATGCGCAGATAATCTTCTTTGATCCGGAGATCAGCGTCTTCGATAAATCTGACGCGGCGCGCCCAAAGATCGTCCAAACCATCAAGCGGGTCACTGATCACGCCATTCTGATCAGCATAGAGCGCATTCATTGTGAAATCACGGCGGCGCGCGTCCTCTTCAATGCTGTCCGCAAAGGCGACGACTGCCCGTCGGCCATCTGTTTCAACGTCGCGACGAAAGGTTGTGATCTCAAACGGCGTACCGGATGAAATGACTGTCACCGTTCCGTGGTCTATACCTGTTGGTACCACATTCAAACCCGCGGCCTCGGCCAATGCCATTACACGGTCGGGCAGGGCGTTGGTTGAAATGTCGATGTCATTTACTGGTGAGTCCAACAGCGCATTGCGGACACATCCGCCTACGAAATAGCACTCAAAACCTGCATCGCTCAGCATATGGCAGACCCTTTGCGTATCACTATTTGTGATCCAGTTTGCAGTGATCCGCTTCATGTCTCTAGACCCTCGGCCAGCGCGCGCAATATCCGCGCCGTGGCCCCCCAAATATAGTAAGGGCCAAAAGGCACCGTATAGTAGCGCCGTTGCTGACCACGCCACCGACGCCCTTGCACAGAAAACCGCGTGATGTCTGTGACATGATGCAAGGGGGTAGAAAACACTTCGGCCACCTCATTTTGGTCTACTTCGGGTACGAATGTGTCTCTAACCAACCCTAAAATGGGGGTTACAACAAACCCAGTTACCGTTTCATGAACAGGTAGTCGGCCCAGTATTTCTACATTTTCTGGCGGCAGGCCGATTTCTTCGTCGGCCTCTCGTAGGGCGGTTTCTTCAAGATTGGCATCCGTTTTATCCCGCTTGCCACCAGGAAAGGCGATCTGACCTGCATGATGCCTAAGTGTCGAGGCGCGCTGGGTCAGGATGACGCGTGGCTCAGTCGTGCTGGCTTCGATCGCAATCAAAACGGCTGCAGGTCGAAGCACTTGCCCCTTGGTCTGGGCAACATCGGGGTTTAGGTCAAAATCTGACGAGGCGCGATGCACCCGGCCCATCGCGCCAATCAAACGGTTTGAAAGACCATCACCCTTCATCATCGGCTGGCTCGGTTGCCTCGAATCCCAGTGTTTTCGGATCGAACTCATAATGTGCACTACAGAATTGACAATCAGCCGTCACGACCCCCGCGTCAGTTGTCATGTGCGCGATATCTTTGGCTGAATAGATCGACAAGCTTTGACGCACACGATTAGCGGAACAGGTACAACCAAACCCCACGGACTGCACATCAAACACACGCGGCTTTTCCTCGTGAAACAAGCGTAGCAACAGATCTGTCGGTGCAACAGTTGGGCCAATCAGCTCCAACTGATCAACTGTATCGAGCAGGATATTTGCCCGCGACCAATTTTCGTCCTCGTCGGTGTCATGCATAACAATTGGCGCGTCGACTCCACCCATCAAGGGGGATGCGTTTGGCATATGTTGCAACATCATCCCGCCCGCCCGCCAACTCGACGATTCACCTGCCATTTGGGATTGACCAAAAGCCAACTCAAAACGTGTCGGGATTTGCTCGGACTGATCAAAATATGTCTCGGCACAGGCGCTCAGGGAATCTTTGTCCAGCGGCGTGATGCCTTGATACGGCTCATTTCCTTCACCTTGATCAATCAAAATCGCAAAGTATCCTTTGCCAATCTGCGAAAACGGGGTTTGGGTTGCATCAAGCCGTTCGGGATCAAAACTGGCGTAAGCGCGGATACGGGCAGGAGCGCCCTCGGATTCTGGGGCATAGAAATCGGCTGCCAAAATGCGGGCAGGGCCATCACCGCGCACTTGAATAGACAGCTTCCAGCGTAACTTGATCGTTTGGCCAATCAAGGCAGTCAGCAACGCGACCTCTGCAATCAGGGCTTCTATCTGGGGCGGGTAATTGTGCTGTTCCAAAACCTGCTCAAGCACACCATCCAAACGGGCCACGCGGCCGCGGACATTGGCGCGATCAAGCTGAAAGGGAAGCACTGTGTCGTCCCATGTGATTTCTGCTGTTTGTGTCATCTGATCTTCCTTTGCGCGTTCATTCTGGCATAGCGCGACTGTTTGAGCAGGGCAACCTAACGAATGTAGTTGATTCCGCAGCCCCGCGAATTCACAACAGATGGGTACTGATTGGAGAAAGAAAAGATGATCCGGCGATTTGGCGAACCTACAGTGGCTGGAAAGCGATATATAATGCGGGCCGGTGCCTATGCCATTTTGCCGCTTGGCAATGATGTTCTGGTCACACACCAAGCACAACCCACACCGGAATATCAACTGCCGGGTGGCGGGATTGATGCAGGTGAATCACCATTGCAGGCGCTATATCGCGAGGTGATAGAAGAAACTGGCTGGAAGGTTTCAGCCCCCCGCAAACTGGGTGCGTTTCGCCGTTTCACCTATATGCCAGAATATGATTTATGGGCAGAGAAACTGTGTCACATATACGTGGCCCGTCCGGTTCGTGCGCTAGGGGAGCCGACAGAAGCAGGGCATTTGGCCGTTTGGATGGATGCGCATGACGCCGAGCATCAGTTGGCCAATGAAGGTGATCGTCACTTTATCAGGCAATTGTTTGACTAGGCCAAAACTAGGATTTTTCCGACCCGTTGTATTCAAGCAAAATAGCTGAAATGTCGTCCGGAAAATCCTGACCACCAGAGTATTCATTCAGATCCCACATAACCGCCTCTAGGAATTGTTCACCACGGGTCAAAATGTTGCGATCAAGCATCTTTGCCACACCTTCTTCGTCCAGCATTTCACCATCTTTGTCAGGGCATTCGGTAATGCCGTCCGACATCAAAAACAGCCGATCGCCCGCATATAGCCTGATGTCACAATCCTCATAGGTCGCGCCAGGCAACAACCCAACAGGTAAGCCGCCCTGGCCACAGTACTCAACCGCTCCATCCGTCCGTTGAAGCGCCGGGTGCGGATGGCCAGCCTGTGTGAAGACGACAACACCCGTGGAAAGGTCGAAATGTGCGAGAAGCAAAGTAAAATAATGCTCAGTCTCCATTTCCTCCAGCACAATGCGATTGAGGTTTTCAGTTACAACTGCTGGACTACGAGCAGCGTATCCACCCCCTTCACAATGCTCCAGCGCCAGATTCTGATCAGGGTTCGACCCTGATAAAAAACCAGCCAATCGTGCGGTCATTAAAGCCGATGTGATACCGTGCCCCGAGACATCAATCGAAAACAGCCCGATTTGTGTGCTGTTGATCGGAAAGAAACCAACCAAATCCCCGCCAACGTGACCACTAGGGCGCAACAACAGCGACACTTCAGCTGCACCAAAATCGCGATACCGCTCTTTGACCAATGATTGCTGCAGTTTCTTAGCCTCGATCAGGTCACGGTCAATAATGTCATAAAGGCACTGAATTTCCGCCAGCGCATCGGTGACTGTGCGGTTCTTTTCGGTCAGCTCGCGCTCCATTTGCTGAATGCGTTCGCCGGCGCGCATACGGGCGCGCAATTCACTGGCGTTTACCGGTTTAGCCAAAAAGTCATCGGCACCAATATCCAATCCATGCGCAACCTCATCTTTTTCACTTTTAGAGGTCAGCAGGATAAAATAGCCATAGTTATCACGTTCAAGTTTGCGAAACTCTTTGCAAAACTCCAGCCCATCCATACCCGGCATCATCCAATCACTTAGGATCAAATCAAGCGGCTCTTGCTGACAGATTTCCAGCGCAGAATGACCAGAGTCAGCCTCAAGCACCTCATACCCCCAGCGCTTGAGCATCGAGCATAGAAGGTGTCGTTGCGCACGGCTGTCGTCAACAACCAAAACACGTTTGGTTGCGTCGATCTCGCCATGTTCAGCATCCGAGATTTCTGCGCCCGGTTGGACAGCATTTTGCGCCATTATTTTCACCTGAAAACGGGACGTTTGCCCCAGTTAGAATCCTTTTTGCCAGCAACCATTTAAGACAGGGTGAATGATAAAAATTGAATGATTATACATTGACTACATCACTTTTTGTTAATGGCGCCCTATTACAAGAGACCGGTGTGGGACGATTAAACGAATGTAAGGAGTGGGAAAATGATCAATTGGGATCGCGTAAATGAGTTACGAGATGAAGTCGGAGTCGAAGATTTTTGTGAAGTGAGCGCCATGTTCCTGGAGGAAGTCGAGGGTACTATGGTGCGTATGATCGCGACACCGGATCTGTCGACACTGGAAGAAGACATGCATTTTCTCAAAGGTAGCGCGCTTAACCTTGGGTTTGCGGATTTCAGCCGCCTTTGTCAGGCTGGCGAAACTGCAGCTGGAAACGGGCAGTCTGAAACGATTTGCCTGAACGACATCTATGATTCCTATGCCCAATCCAAAGCTGTTTTCCAAGAACATTTAAGTAGGACGATGGCCGCCTAGATGATAAACTCTGCGACAGCCTCATCAGTTGTAATATCGCTAAATGTAAAACCTGCATCATCAATTTTCTGAACCAATACATCAAAGTTTTTGGCATCACTGGTTTCAATACCAATCAAAACCGATCCAAAGTTTCGAGCAGATTTCTTTAAATACTCGAAGCGTGCAATGTTGTCATCTGGTCCCAAAATTGCCAAAAAATCCTTGAGCGCGCCAGGCCGCTGCGGCAGGCGTAGGATGAAATACTTTTTTAGCCCCAGATACCGCTGCGCCCGCTCTTTAACTTCTGGCAACCGTTCAAAATCAAAGTTTCCGCCGGATGTCACACAAACCACAGTTTTACCTTTAATCTGCTCTGCCAAATCCGGCAGAGCATCAATCGACAGCGCACCCGCAGGTTCCAGTACCACGCCTTCGACATTCAACATCTCAACAATCGTTGTGCAAATCCTATCCTCAGGGGCCAACAGGATGTCCTCCGTGGGCACATTTTTAAGCACAGCGAAATTTTGATCACCGATGCGCGCAACCGCAGCGCCGTCAACAAAACTGTCAACTCTGTCCAAGGTCATTGGCGCACCATTGGCGACGGCCATCGTCAGGCTAGGCCCACCGCTGGGTTCAACATATCGAAGGTCAGCTTCCGGAGCGCAAACCGACAGATATGATTTAATCCCGGACGACAGCCCCCCGCCACCAACAGGCAGGACCATCATGTCAGGTGCGCGCCCCATCTGTTCAAGAACTTCCACCGCGACCGAGGCCTGCCCCTCAATCACATCCGCATCATCAAAGGGCGATAGAAAATGCGCGCCAACCTCATCACAGTAGGTTTTGGCGCTGGCCAATGTGTCATCAAAATAGTCCCCGATCAAACGGATTTCGATGTTGTCGCCGCCAAAAATACGGGTCTTGTTGACCTTTTGTTGCGGCGTCGTAACAGGCATGAAAACAACACCTAGAACCCCGAAATGACGACAAACAAATGCCACACCCTGCGCGTGATTTCCAGCACTGGCACAAACAAACACGTCCTGCTCATCGACCACTTTGCGCATTGCATTCAGCGCACCGCGAATTTTATAGGATCGAACTGGCGACAGGTCCTCGCGTTTTAGCCAGATATCAGCCTCAAAGCGCGCTGACAAATGATCGTTACGCTGCAACGGCGTTGGCGCGAACAGCGCCCGCATGGCTTTGGTCGCAGCATGGGCTCTATCGGAAAATTTCGGCATTATCGTGCTCTCGTCCCTCAACATAAATTCCGTAAAGCGTGGTCAAAACACTGATGCCAACCATCATCACAATCCATCCCACCACATAAGCATAGGTCAAATTAATGACAGATGTCGTATCAGGATTCATATTGCTCGGCACTTGAATAAGAATCACAAAAACAACTGCGATCACAGCCAATTGCGCGATCGCCCCCGATGCCGCTGTCGTTTTCTCCCATGAGGTTTTGAAGCTCATCGACTCGCCCAATGCCACGGCCGGAAAAACAAGCGCAAGCCGGTATGATAGATATAGCATCACGCCCAACAAAATTAGCGGGATGGCCATCGCGGCAAAGACCCCCAAAAACAGTTCAAGCGCGAACCCCAGCAACAAACCCATCGCAACAACGACAACACCAAGAAAAAGCGATAACTGGATGGTCTTCCCCAAATACCTCAAAATCTTGTCCAAATAGAGCGGCGGGACTACCGTTTCAGGAATTTGCTCAAGCAAAACATATCTGTGCCAAAGCACCGAAATCCAAAGGCTGCTCAACAGGCTGACAAAAATATTCAATATCATCGTTGAGATCAAGCCACTTGGCAGTTCCGTCGGAACTTCACCTTTCGACATGCTGATTTGAAGTTGAACCAGATCGTCATTGAAGTTCAATGTGAAATAGAGGTTTACAATAATGTAAATCACATACAACACCCCGGAAATGCGCAACGCAGGGCCCAAATTCCTAAAAACCATCCGCACCGAATGAATAAAAATTTTCCAGCCTTGCATCTGACACCCATTGTATAAAACCTGTTTCGTGTTGATACGCACCACAAAGGCAGCGGGTCAACTGCACACGCCTTGCCCTTTGGTCAAAATAGGCGTAATCGCGACCCAAACCTAACAGATGTTGGAGAAACACATGTCTGCGCCTAAAAAAGTTGTTCTGGCCTACTCTGGCGGCCTTGATACCTCGATCATTTTGAAATGGCTTGAAATCGAATATGGCTGTGAAGTCGTGACATTCACCGCCGATTTGGGGCAGGGTGAAGAGCTGGAGCCCGCCCGCAAAAAAGCCGAGCTGTTAGGCGTTAAACCAGAGAACATCCATATCGAAGATCTGCGCGAAGAATTCGTGCGTGACTTTGTGTTCCCAATGTTCCGCGCCAATGCCCAATATGAGGGGCTGTATCTGCTTGGCACCTCCATCGCACGCCCGCTGATCTCAAAACGCTTGGTCGAGATCGCCGCTGAATCAGGTGCCGATGCCGTGTCCCACGGTGCGACAGGCAAGGGCAACGATCAGGTTCGGTTCGAACTGGCCGCCTATGCGTTGAACCCCGAAATCAAGGTCATCGCACCTTGGCGCGAATGGGACCTATCCAGCCGCACACGGTTGCTGGAATTCGCTGAACAGCACCAAATCCCAATCGCCAAAGACAAGCGCGGCGAGGCCCCATTTTCGGTCGACGCGAACCTATTGCACACCTCGTCTGAGGGCAAAGTGCTGGAAGACCCAGCCATTGAGGCACCCGATTACGTTTACCAACGCACCGTTAACCCCGAAGATGCGCCTGACACACCAGAATTTGTCGAAATCACATATGAGCGCGGCGATCCCGTTGCGATTGATGGCAAGCCATTGTCGCCCGCCGAAATGCTCACGGCCCTGAACGAACTGGGCGGCAAACACGGCATTGGCCGTCTTGATCTGGTTGAAGGGCGCTTTGTCGGCATGAAATCCCGCGGAATTTATGAAACACCCGGCGGCACCATTATGCTCGAGGCCCACCGCGGCATCGAGAGCATCACCCTGGACCGTGGCGCGGCGCATCTAAAAGACGAGCTGATGCCAAAATATGCCGAGCTGATTTACAACGGTTTCTGGTTCTCGCCCGAACGCGACATGCTGCAGGCCTTGATTGATCAATCCCAAGAACACGTCACCGGAACCGTCCGCCTGAAACTGTACAAAGGTATGGTTCAAACGGTTGGCCGCTGGTCAGACCACTCGCTCTATTCCGAAGAGCATGTGACCTTCGAGGATGATGCGGGGGCCTACGATCAGGCTGACGCCGCTGGGTTTATCAAAATCAACGCCCTGCGTTTGAAATTGTTGGCCGCCCGCGACAGACGCCTCAAGGACTAATCTTGGCCGCTGCCAGCTTTTCATAGTATGGCAGCGCCTCTTCCGTCAGGTAGCATAATCATCGGTCAGCTGGGGCAGCTCTGCCTCGGCCCCAACCAACTGTGCCGCAACCTTATCCGGATCCGGCTCACCCGCCGCGATGATTTCGTTGCGCATTGGATGCTTTAGCCCTGTTGCTGTCAGGTAGGGCACATAAAACAGCTCGGCCCAGACCATATCGCAATTTTTATTTTTGAAGTTCCTGTTTCCTGCTGACACTCAAAGCAGTAGCCATCCCGCATCAATGCGCCAAGCGGTAAATTTCAATCACCGCTACGTGATAACGCGGTTTTGTCGTTGTTTGGTTCTTGGTTCTAATGAATGTTGCCCCCAAAAGGGAGCAACCTCATGCATTTATCAATCAACCAAATGAAACCATTGGCCCTACTTATCGCGATCGTCATAGGCCTGTCACTAAATTGCACACAGGCCCATGCGGGCAAAACTGAAACCATGGTGGTGGCTGGTGGGTGTTTTTGGTGCGTTGAATCCGATTTCGAAGGCGTCCCTGGCGTGATTGAGGCCGTGTCCGGCTACACAGGCGGCACCACCAAAAACCCAACTTACAAACAGGTCGGTCGCGGCGGCACAGGGCATTTTGAAGCGGTAAAAATCACCTACGACTCCGGCAAAGTCAGCTATGCAACTTTGCTGAACTTGTTTCTAAGGTCAATTGATCCCACCGACGCTGGTGGCCAATTCTGCGACCGTGGTAGCCCCTATAAAACAGCCATATTCGTCTCTAATGAAGGCCAAAAATCAACGGCTACCGCCGCCATTGCCCAAGCAGCCAAAGACCTTGGTCAAAAAATCGCAACGCCGGTTTTGACCGCCAAGCAGTTCTATGATGCCGAAGCTTATCATCAGAACTACTACAAAGGGACCAAGCTGGTTGTGACGCGGTTCGGGCCCAAACGCCAATCCTCCGCGTACAAAGCTTATCGCAAAGCCTGTGGTCGTGACGCTAAGGTTCGCAAACTATGGGGCAAAGCAGCACCATTCGCAAATTCGCACTAGGAACGGTTTTCTTTCAAAAAGGCATCAATCTCGGCTCGCATTGGGATCGCATCAGCGGTGCCTTTGCGTGTCACTTTTATGGCCGCTGCCGCTGACCCCAGCATCATCGCGTCCTGAATGCTTTGCCCTTGGTCAAGGCCCGCAGCAAAATACCCTGCAAACGTGTCACCCGCTGCCGTGGTGTCAATCGCCGTGACTGGAAACGAAGCGACGTTAAGGGTCTTACCCGTTGCAGGGCACAACCAATCAGCGCCATCAGATCCCTTGGTTACAACGATGTCAGATACGGGTAAATCAAACAAAACAGTCTCTAACCTTGCGCAAAGCTGCTCTGATTCTACTTTGTTCATCATCAAAACAGATACGTTATCCAACACACCTTTCACCGCCTCAACGGAAAATGGAGCAGCAGAGTAGATCACCTTCATCCCAAGCCCTCGCGCAATACGCGCTGCTTCAGCCTGAAGGTCAGTTTCATTCTGCAACAACAAAATGTCACCGGCCTTAGCGCCGCCCAGCGCCGCTTGAATTTGCTCAATGCTCTGGCAATTGTTTGCGCCGGAAAAAATGACAATCGCATTTTCACCACCTTGATCAACATTCACGATGGCATGACCTGTTGGTGTCTCAATCCGGTCGATAAATCGCGTATCAATCCCGTAGCCGGAAATCTGATCAACCGCCCAAGCCCCATCAAGACCCACGGCACCGATGTGGACAACATCCGACCCTGCCAAAGATGCCGCCACCGATTGATTAATGCCCTTGCCACCCAACCCCGTTACGAAACTGCTGGCCGACAGCGTTTCCCCCGGATTCGGTAAATGCTCAACCCTGTAGATATGATCTGCATTGATCGATCCAAGGTTAAAAATTGTCATCTAACCTACCTTACAGGCGGCCAAAACGGCCATGTTCAAAATGTCGTTCGATGTCGAAACAGTCGAGCAGATCTGGATCGACGCATCAATGCCCGTCAGGATAGGCCCAATCACCGTCGCTCCCGCCATTTCCTGCATCAATTTGACCGAGATCGACGCCGAATGCCGCGCCGGAACCACCAAAACATTGGCTGGACCCGTCAAGCGACTAAACGGATATTGCGCCATCGCTTGCGCGTTCAGCGCCACATCAACCGTCATCTCACCTTCATATTCAAAGGTAACCCCACGCTTGGCTAAAACATCTGGCGCAAGGTGCATTTTTTCTGCCCGTTCCGACACCGGATAGCCAAACGTAGAGAAGCTGACAAAAGCTACACGCGGCTCTAATCCTAAGGATCTGGCCACATCTGCGCCGCGCTCGGCAATCGTTGCCAAATCTTCTGTATCGGGCCATTCATGTACCAAGGTGTCTGAAATCAGCACGATTTTGCCGCCTTTTAGCACAGCCGTTACCCCAACAGCCCCATCTTTTGCCGAGGCATCAAAGACATGGTTGATCAGCTCCAACACGTAGGCAGATTTACGGGTCGCGCCCGTCACCAACCCATCGCCATGGCCATGTGCCAACATCAGTGCCGAAAACACATGGCGATCACGGGCCGCGAGTCTGTGAATATCCGCCCTGTCATGCCCTTTGCGTTGAAGCCGCTCATAAAGAAACGCCTTGTAAGCGGGCAGGTGTTTGGAATTCGCGGCGTTCACCACTTCAAGTTCACTCACTGCATCCGCCATACCGGCAGCCTCCAATTTGGCCTTCACATCAGGTTCGCGACCAACAACCAGCGCCTGACCCAAACCGGCGCGCTGATAGGCAACCGCTGCGCGCAAAACACGCACATCGTCACCTTCGGCAAAGATCATCCTTCGCTGCGCCGCCTTGGCGCGGGCGTGAATGCCCCGCAGGATCGAAGCGGTCGGGTCAAGTCGCGCTTTAAGCGATTCCTCATAGCCATGAATGTCGACAATCGGGCGACGTGCGACGCCCGTGTCCATGCCAGCTTTGGCCACAGCTGGCGGAATGCGATAAATCAAACGCGGATCAAACGGGGCAGGGATGATATAATCCCGCCCAAACGTCAGATTGCGCCCATAGGCCATCGCCACCTCATCCGGCACATCTTCGCGTGCCAAATCGGCCAGCGCGCGGGCACAGGCGATCTTCATTTCATCGTTGATAGCGCGCGCGTTGATATCCAACGCACCCCGAAACAAGTAGGGAAAACCCAGCACGTTATTCACCTGATTTGGGTAATCTGAACGTCCCGTCGCAACGATGGCGTCCTCGCGAACGGCATGTGCCTCTTCTGGGGTAATCTCGGGATCTGGGTTGGCCATGGCAAAAATAACAGGGTCATGCGCCATGTTAGAGACCATTTCTGGCGTCACGGCCCCCTTAACAGAAACCCCAAGAAACACGTCAGCGTTCACCATTGCCTCGTCTAAAGTACGCAATTCGGTATTGGCAGCATGAGCAGATTTCCACTGGTTCATACCCTCTTCACGACCCTGAAAAATCACCCCTTTTGTGTCACACAAAATGCAGTTGTCATGTAGCGCGCCCATCGACTTGATCAACTCAATACAAGCGATCCCAGCAGCGCCGGCACCATTCACAACAATACGACAATCTTCAATTTTCTTTCCTGACAGGTGCAGCGCATTCATCAATCCAGCAGCACAAATCACAGCCGTTCCATGTTGATCATCGTGGAAAACAGGAATGTCCATTTCTTCTTTTAAACGCTGCTCTATGATAAAACATTCCGGTGCCTTGATATCCTCAAGGTTAATCCCGCCAAATGTCGGCCCCATAAGGCGCACCGCATTGATGAATTCATCAGGGTCTTCGGTGTCCAATTCGATGTCGATCGAATTAACGTCGGCAAAGCGTTTGAACAAAACAGCCTTGCCTTCCATTACAGGTTTTGACGCCAACGCGCCTAGATTACCCATGCCCAAAATGGCAGTACCATTGGTGACAACCGCAACCAAATTTCCCTTATTCGTATAATCATATGCCGTTTCAGGGTTCTCTGCGATTGCTTCCACGGGAACGGCCACACCGGGGCTATAGGCCAGTGACAAATCGCGTTGCGTTGTCATCGGCTTGCTCGCCTTAATCTCAAATTTGCCGGGCTTCGGCTCAAGATGATAGGCGAGCGCCTCTTCTGCGGTGACTTTTGAATTTTTCGACATAATCTGGATCCCAATTGTATTTATACCTCAATACCGCTGATTGCCGCCCGTAACAACATCCTGCGTATCAAGGGTTTCACAATGGCGGGGCAATACGTATGATCACCCGTGTAAAAACCGGGGGGTTACATGAATATCGCCAAGGCATCCGTCACACCAATGATGGCCCAATTTCTGGAGATCAAGGCCGACTATCAAGACGCGCTATTGTTCTACCGGATGGGTGACTTCTATGAGATGTTTTTCGACGATGCTGTCGCGGCTGCGACCGCACTTGATATCGCACTGACCAAACGTGGCAAACATATGGGCGAAGATATTCCCATGTGCGGCGTTCCCGTACGGGCCGCTGAGGGCTACTTCCTGACGCTGATCCGCAAAGGGTTTCGGGTCGCCGTTTGTGAGCAGATGGAAGACCCCGCCGAAGCGAAAAAACGCGGTGCCAAATCCGTCGTGCACCGTGAAGTCGTAAGATTGGTCACGCCTGGTACTTTGACAGAAGATTCTCTGCTGGATGCTCGGCGGCACAACTATCTGGCGGCCTATTCCGAGGTTCGTGATCAGGGCGCATTGGCTTGGGTTGATATTTCAACAGGCGTCTTTCACGTCATGCCCTGTCCGCGTGTCCGTCTAGGCCCCGAGTTGGCGCGCCTGACGCCTCGTGAACTGGTCGTAACGCAGCAAAATGAGGCCGATTTGGCCGAGTTAGTGACTGAATTGGGTATTTCTTTAACCGCGCTCTCTAGCGCCAGCTTTGACAGCACGGCCGCCGAAAAGCGCTTGATGGAACTGTTCAAAGTCAGCACACTTGAATCCTTTGGGCAATTCAACCGTGCTGAAAACTCGGCGATGGGTGCGATTGTTGACTGGCTTGATATCACCCAAAAAGGCCAACTGCCTTTGCTGCGCACACCCATTCGGGAATCCTCAGAAGGCGCGATGCAAATTGATGCAGCAACGCGGCGCAATCTGGAATTGACGCGGAGCATGTCCGGTGGGCGAGATGGCTCGCTGCTCGCGGTAATCGACCGCACAATCACAGCAGGCGGTGGTCGATTGCTAGAACGGCGCGTGTCCAGCCCCTCTAGAAACCTAAGCGAGATCCATGCGCGGCAAGATGCTGTTACCTCGATGCTGACTCAAGCCGCCTTGAGGACTGATTTGCGCGACGATCTCCGTAAATGCCCCGACATGGACCGCGCAATTTCACGTCTTGGACTGGATCGCGGTGGACCACGGGATTTGACAGCCATTCGGGACGGGTTGGCACAAGCACAGGCTATTGCAGAGCGCATTGGCGGGCTAGAGATCGCAGCCACATTGGCGGATGCTGCCAAATCTCTCGCCGGACACGAAGCTTTGCTCGAACTGCTTGATCAATCATTGGTCGCTGATCCACCCATCTTGATGCGTGACGGCGGATTTATTGCGCCTGGGTATGATGCCGAGTTAGACGAGGCCCGCACCTTACGCGATGAGGGGCGCAGCGTCATTGCCGGAATGCAGCGCGAATTTGTCGAACAAACCGGCATTTCTGCGCTTAAAATCAAGCACAACAATGTTTTGGGATACTTCATTGAAACCACGGCCACTCATGCCGAAAAAATGCTGTCCGCGCCGCTGTCAGAAACATTTATCCACCGACAAACCACAGCCAACGCTGTGCGGTTCACCACAGTGCCTCTGTCCGAAATGGAAACCAAAATCCTGAACGCCGGCAACAGAGCGCTTGAGATCGAAAAGCGGCTCTATTCTAGCATAAATGCCGCCATTTTGGAACAATCAGGCCCGATTGGGCTGGCTGCCAAAGCGCTCTCGGAAATTGATTTGTCCTGTGCCTTTGCTGATCTGGCGGCGGGGGAAAGCTGGTGCAAACCAACCATCGACGACAGTCGCGCCTTTGAAATTGAAGGTGGCCGTCATCCCGTTGTTGAACAGGCCCTGCGCAAACAAGGTGGCGCGCCATTCATTGCGAACGACTGCATTCTGGCTAACGGCAGCGCGGGCGCCGATATCTGGCTGCTAACGGGTCCAAACATGGCCGGTAAATCCACGTTCCTACGGCAAAACGCCTTAATCGCATTGTTGGGGCAAATTGGATCATATGTCCCTGCAAATCGCGCCCATATCGGGTTGGTGTCACAATTATTTAGCCGCGTTGGAGCGTCTGATGATCTGGCTCGCGGACGTTCAACATTCATGGTGGAGATGGTCGAAACCGCTGCGATTTTGAATCAAGCAGACGATCGCGCTTTGGTCATTCTGGATGAAATTGGCCGCGGGACTGCGACTTATGACGGGCTGTCCATCGCATGGGCGACGTTAGAGCATTTGCACGACGCAAACCAATGCCGCGCATTGTTCGCCACCCACTACCATGAAATGACCGCCCTTTCGGACAAACTGGGCGGCGTCGAAAACGCGACCGTTACGGTGAAGGAATGGGAAGGTGAGGTGATTTTCCTACACGAGGTCAAAAAAGGTGCTGCTGACCGATCCTACGGTGTGCAGGTTGCCCGATTGGCTGGCCTGCCCGAAAGCGTGGTCGAACGCGCACGTATCGTGTTGGAAATGCTGGAAAAAGGCGAACGCGAAGGCAAGGTTGGCCAAAAGGCGTTGATCGACGATTTACCGTTGTTTTCAACCACCCCGGCACCAGCCCCTGTCCAAATCAAAGACTCCAAGATCGAAACCAGGCTGCGCGCCATCATGCCAGATGATCTAACACCCAAAGACGCGTTGGCCTTGTTGTACGAGTTGAAAACCCTGGAATCCTAGGCCTTTGGCATCGACGAAACGCCAACCTGCGCAGGGCGCAGCAAACGATCGTGCAACATAAATCCTTCGGCTGCCACCTGAATGATGTCACCTGATTTGGTACCTGGTAGCGGCGCTTCGAACATGGATTCATGAATGTTGGGATCAAATCGCTCGCCAACTTCGGGGGCAATAATTGTTACGCCGTGTTTGGAAAACACATTCAGCAATTCACGCATGGTTAACTCGATGCCCTCAATCAAACCGGCGGACACAGAACGTTGTTCCTCAGTTGCCGCCTCAAGTGCGCGCTTCATATTGTCGTAAACTGGCAGCATGTCGCGCGCCAATTTGGAGCCACCATATTGTTCCGCCTCACGGCGATCACGATCGCTGCGCTTGCGGGAATTTTCGGCATCCGCCAAGGCACGCATAAAACGGTCTTTGAATTCGTCACGCTCACCGCGCAGCTGCTCAAGCTCATCCACCTCAAGCGCATCATCGTCTTCTTCGATGCGGTCCAGTTCTGCCTCAAGCGATTCAATGTCATCCAAAAAGTCTTCTTTGTTTGCGTCTGCCATTTTTCTTTTCCTTAGCCCTGATCCGAAATCAGCTTTCCAACCAGTTGCGCCGTGTAATCCACAATCGGCACGATACGTCCATAATTCAGACGGGTGGGGCCAATGACCCCGACCGCGCCAATAATCTTGCGATCAGAGTTCATATAAGGAGAAACCACCAAAGAGCTACCCGAAAGTGAAAATAATTTGTTCTCAGAGCCAATAAAAATGCGTACACCTTCGCCTTCCTCGGTCAATTCAAGGAATTCGGCGATGTCGCGCTTGCGTTCTAGGTCATCAAACAGGCTGCGGATGCGATTAAGGTCCGCCTCCTCGGCATCTTGATTCAGTAGATTCGCACGGCCGCGTACAATCAACCGCTCATAATTCGCGCTTTCATCATCCCAGAGCGCAAATCCGCTCTCGACCAACTCACGGGCCAAAGAATCGATTTCCTGACGTCTTGATTTAATGTCGTGACCAATGCTGTGCCGCAGCTCAGTCAAGGTTCGCCCTTCGGCCAAGGCATTCAGAAAATTCGCCGCCTCGCGCATGGATGATGGCGTTTGGCCTTTGGCCGGCGTGAAAACGCGGTTTTCAACATGACCGTCGGCAAAGACCAACACAACAAGTGCGCGATCCGGGGCAAGGCTTACAAATTCAACATGTTTTATCGGCGCCTCATGTTTTGGCGTCAAAACAAGGCTCGCGCCATGCGTCATGCCCGACAAAGCCGAGCCAACACGGTCAAGCATGGTGGCGACATCGCTTTGATCGTCTTTCATAGTAGCATCAATTTTTTGGCGATCGCCAATTTGTGGATCACCAACCTCCAACAATCCGTCCACAAACAATCGCAACCCTTGCTGCGTCGGAATACGCCCCGCCGAAATATGCGGCGAATCCAGCAACCCCAAATGCTCTAGATCCTGCATCACATTGCGGATTGTCGCAGCACTCACCTTTTCGTCCATCGCGCGGGTCAAAGTGCGCGACCCAATTGGTCCACCGGTTTCCAGATAGCTTTTCACCACCAGCCGAAACACCTCGCGGCTGCGGCTGTTCATGTCGTTGAATATTTCGCTACCGTCACTCATCAGGCACTTTCAGGTTGCTATTGGCACATTGGCGCAGGTATCTCGTACTTAACCCATAAACAAAGGACACACCATGCGCCCCTCAGGTAGAAATGTAGACGAAATGCGGCCAGTTTCAATCGAGACCGGCATTACCAAGCACGCCGAGGGCTCTTGCCTGATCAAATGCGGCGATACGCATGTGCTGTGTACCGCTACAATCGACCCAGGTGTGCCGCGGTTTTTGAAGGGGTCCGGGTTGGGTTGGGTCACCGCCGAATATGGCATGTTGCCCCGCGCCACCAACACGCGGATGCGCCGCGAGGCCAAAAATGGCCAATCCGGTCGCACCCAGGAAATCCAGCGCCTAATCGGCCGCTCATTGCGCGCGGGTGTTGACCGTGTTGCTTTGGGCGAGCGTCAAATCACGGTGGATTGCGATGTTATTCAGGCCGATGGCGGCACGCGTTGCGCGTCAATCACTGGCGGTTGGGTCGCGCTGCGTCTTGCGGTCAATAAACTGATGAAAGCGGGCGATGTAATTTCCGATCCTTTGGTTGATCCTGTCGCCGCTGTCAGCTGCGGCGTTTACGCTGGTCAAAACGTACTTGATCTGGATTATCCAGAAGATTCCGAAGCAGGTGTCGACGGCAATTTCGTTCTATTAGGCAATGGTCAGATGATCGAAGTCCAAATGTCTGCAGAAGGTTCCACCTATTCGCGTGATCAAATGAACGGCCTACTTGATTTGGCCGAAAAAGGCGTTGGCGAACTGATGGCCGCACAAAAGGCAGCAACAGCCTAATGCGTCGCTTTACCGAAGAAAAGTTGGTCATCGCCACCCACAACGCCGGTAAACTGGTCGAGATCGCCGAGCTGCTGAAGCCTTTCGGCACCACAGTCACTTCGGCTGGCGAACTTGGACTGCAAGAACCAGTAGAGGACCAAGACACATTCATAGCCAACGCACGGATCAAGGCACATTTCGCAGCCAAAGCCAGCGGCATGCCTGCATTGTCGGACGACAGCGGCATTACCGTCGACGGACTGAACGGCGCACCGGGTGTTTACACCGCAGATTGGGCAGAAACGCCGACGGGACGTGATTTTCCCATGGCGATGACTAAGGTCTGGACCTTGCTAGAAGAAAAACAGTCCCCCGAACCTCGAACCGCAGCATTCAATTGCACGCTGTGCCTGGCATGGCCCGATGGACACGACGAAGTCTTTGAGGGTCGCGTGGACGGCCGTCTTGTTTGGCCTATGCGTGGCGAAAATGGCTTTGGGTTCGACCCCATGTTTTTACCCAATGGCGAAGCACTGACATTCGGCGAAATGGATCCCGCCCGCAAAAAAGACATCAGCCACCGCGCTGATGCTTTTGTTAAACTGGTCGCTGGTTGTTTTGCCTGAAGATTGGCAATACGGCGGCTTCGGGCTCTATATTCATTGGCCGTTTTGTCAGTCCAAATGCCCCTATTGTGACTTTAACTCACATGTTTCGAAATCCATTGATCAGTCCGCTTGGGCACTGGCCTATTGCAACGAAATTGACCGGTTGGGTATCGAAACCGGCGAACGTCCCTTGCGGTCAATTTTTTTCGGTGGCGGCACACCCAGCTTGATGGACCCCGATACCGTCGCGATAATACTGCGCAAAGTGCGCGAAACATGGCCCCTTAGTAATGACATCGAAATCACTCTCGAAGCCAACCCAACTTCGGTTGAATCCGGCCGCTTTGCTGGGTTCAAAGACGCCGGCATAAATCGCGTTTCGATCGGAATTCAGGCGCTGAACGACGACGATCTGCGTCGCTTGGGCCGCTTACATACAGTGGCCGAGGCCAAAGCTGCCTTTGACACTGCTGCCAACCTGTTTGAACGCATAAGTTTTGATCTGATCTACGCACGTCAGGATCAGACGCTCAGCCAATGGGAATCTGAATTGACCGAGGCGCTGGCCATGGCGGGCGATCACCTTTCGTTATACCAACTGACAATCGAGGATGGCACAGCCTTTGGCGACAGAATGGCCGCTGGTGGGTTGCTCGGTTTGCCAAAAGAAGACCTTTCGGCTGACATGTATCAACTCACTCAAGGACTCTGCACTTCGACAGGTTTAACCGCCTATGAAGTCTCTAATCATGCCAAAAGTGGCTCTGAATCGCGTCATAACCTGATTTACTGGCAATGCGGCGATTACGTTGGAATAGGCCCGGGAGCCCACGGCAGACTGACTTTGAATGGGATACGCTATGCCACCGAATCCCCGAAAGATCCTCAAACATGGTTGGCGTCCGTGGCCGCAGGTAACGGTGAACTGCCCAGACAAGCACAATCTGCTGCTGAACATGCTGATGAATATCTCATGATGGGTCTACGGGTTACGGATGGGATAGATCTAACTCGTTATGGAAACATTTCGCATTCTGCCTTAAACAGCAACATGATCGCTCAATTGGGCGACATCGGCATGGTAGAAGTCTCTGAAAATCGACTTATGACCACACCACGCGGTCGTCCCGTGCTGAATGCCATTATTCGCGAGCTGTTAACGGAGTAATTGATGCGTCTTATTTGGCTCTTGTTAGGATTAGCATCCTTTGCGCTTGGCGCCATCGGTGTGGTTTTACCAATTTTGCCAACAGTTCCCTTTATGCTGTTATCCGCGTTCTGTTTTTCCAAATCATCTGAACGCCTGCACAATTGGTTAATAACACACCCAAAATTCGGCCCTTCAATTGAAGATTGGCAAAGAAACGGCGCAATCAATCGTCGTGTAAAAGGCTATGCAACAGTTTCAATTTTTGCTGCTTACGGCATTTCATTGGCATTAGGGCTCAAAATTTGGCTATTACTCCTGCAGGCGACCATTTTGATAGCTGTGTTGATCTTTATTTGGAGCCGTCCTGAGGCATAGCTGTTAGAATACGGCATAAATCATCCAATTGATCTAAGTCTTTATAATTAATAGTTAATTTGCCACTTTCCTTGCCAGCCGTATGATTAACTGAAACCTTCATCCCCAAGTTGGCTGCCAAATCCCCTTCAAGCGCACGCGTATCCGCGTCCTTCTCGCTGGGCCTTAGCGCTACTTTACCTGGCTTGATCTTCGGCGCCTTAGCCAGGCGCTCGGTTTCACGAACGGATAAGCCTTTTTTTACTACAATACGGGCCAATTCGATCGGATTCTCAGTCGTGATCAACGCTCGCGCATGACCTGATGTTAGCTTCCCATCCCGAAGCATCGCCAATACCTCTGCTGGCAACTGCAACAGCCGCATCAAATTGGCAATGTGGCTGCGACTTTTACCCAAGGCAGTGGCCAGTTTTTCCTGTGTATGGCCAAAACGTTCCATCAATTGTTGATAACCCGCAGCTTCCTCAACAGGGTTAAGATCAGCGCGCTGAATATTCTCGATGATCGCAATTTCTAAAACTTCTGTATCCGTGTAGTCGCGAACAATCGCTGGCACTTCATGCAATTGCGCCAACTGCGCGGCACGCCAGCGACGCTCCCCCGCGACAATCTCGTAACTTGTTGTTTTTCCATCTTTTTTACGCAAAATTAGTGGTTGAATTACACCTTTTTCCCGAATAGATGCGGCAAGATCATCCAGATCCTCTTTCGGAAAATCGCGCCTCGGCTGTTCCGGGTTCGGATTGATTTTTTCAACAGGAATTGACTGCTCGTTTGATGCTCGAACCGCACTTTCTTCTTTCGGCGCGCTGTCCACCGCAACATCTGACATAAGCGCAGAAAGCCCGCGCCCCAAACCACGTCGTTCGTGTTTTTTACTGGTCATTTCAACTTCCTTTTGCGGTTATTGTCATTGAATTATTTGACGCCAACTCGCGCGCCAACTGCCGATACGCTTTTGCACCTTTTGAGCTCGGATCATACTCGGTCACTGGCATAGCAAAGGAGGGCGCTTCGCTTACCCGTACATTTCGAGGAATAATCGTTTTGAAAACCAATTCACCCAAGTTTTCCCGCGCATCTGCTTCAACTTGCTGCGAAAGCCTATTCCGGCTGTCGTACATGGTTAAAACAATCCCCTCGATGCGCAGCTTTGAATTGATGGTTTCCCGAACCTCTCGAACCGTCAACATCAGTTGTGACAACCCTTCAAGCGCAAAAAATTCACTTTGCAACGGAACAAGAACTGAATTCGCCGACACCATCGCGTTGACGGTCAACAGGTTCAGGGACGGGGGGCAATCAATAAGAATAACATCAAGATCATATTGATCAATCGCAGGCTGGCGCAGTGCGTCGTAGAGCAGATAGCTACGTTTTTCGTTTGAGATCAATTCGATATCAGCTGAACTAAGACCCGTGGTGGCAGGTACGATCAACACTCTTTCGACGTCGGACTCTTGCACAATGTCCTCAAGCGGCACATCGCCCAACAACAGATCATAGGTGTTTAACTGGCGTTGCGAAGCTTCGATCCCCAATCCGGTAGACGCATTCCCCTGGGGGTCCAGATCAATAAGAAGCACCTTAAACCCATCGGCAGCCAACGCAGCACCCAAGTTAATAGTCGTCGTTGTTTTTCCAACACCACCTTTTTGGTTCGCGACAGCAATAATTCGTGGCCCTTTGGGCCGAGTCGGATCAGACACGCTTGATGCCTCCAATTTTTAGAATTGCGCCATTTGGGTTTGTTTTGCTTGTAGTTTCTTCTAACTCAAACTTCCATTGCCCAACAGCATCTTCTATTTCTTTTTTGTAGGTCTCCCCTTTGGGAAAAACGGCTACTCCTTGTGGGCATAGGTGAATCTCCGCAAATTCAAGCAATTTATCCAACGAAGACAACGCCCGCGCGGTCAAGATGTCAGCGTTTTGAGGCGCCACCTTTTCAATTCTTTCTGCTATTGTAATCGCGTTCAGCCCTAGATCACGGATAACAGTCTGCAAAAAGGCAACCTTGCGCAGATCGCTTTCAACAAGCGTGAAATCGTCGTCTGGATTCAGCTCCAGCGCCAAAATTGCCAATACGAGGGCAGGGAACCCACCACCACTCCCCAAATCCACCCACTTACGAGCTTCTCCTGCTTGAAATTGATAAATTTGCGCAGAATCGTGGAAATGGCGTTGCCAAAGCGTTGCTATCGTCGATTTTGAAACCAAATTGATCGCCGGATTCCACTTTTCTAGCAAACCCGCATAGTGATCCAGACGCTCCATTGTTTCACGTGAAACATCAAAAGCGTTTTGAAACTCCTGTCGGTAATCCACACCCATCAAGCACGTTTCTTTCTAGAATGCTGCCTAATCTTGGCCAAAACCAGCGTGAGCGCGGCAGGTGTCATACCATCTATCCGCCCAGCCTGCCCCAGAGTCATGGGCCGCACAGTTTGCAATTTCGACCGTAATTCATTCGAAAGCCCGCTGATCACTGAGTAATCAAATGCTTCAGGTATCTTCTGCAACTCATCCCGCTTCATCGCTTCAACGTCTCTTTGTTGCCGGCGAACATAGTTGGCGTACAACGCATCGCGCTCAATTTGCCTTTGAATTTCAAGATCGACATCGGCCATTTCTGGTCGCATCGCGATGATATCACTGAAATGGACATCCTGAAACGACAACAGATCAAAACCATCCCGGCGCTTGCCGTCTTGGTTTATCTTAATGCCTTGAGCGGAAACTTCCTTTGGTGTGAGGGTCGTGCCTTGAAGAGCAGACAGCGCTACACTCATAGCTTCCATTTTGTTTTCAAACGATAATTGTCTTTTCTCGCTCACACAGCCCGCCGCAACCCCAATTGCCGTAAGCCGTTGATCCGCATTGTCCGCGCGCAAAGACAGACGGAACTCGGCACGAGACGTGAACATGCGATATGGTTCCGACACACCGCGCGTTACAAGATCGTCAATCATTACACCAATATAGGATTCCGCTCTGCTAAATTGGATTTTCTCACCATCGGTGGCACGGCGCGCGGCATTCAAACCAGCCACAAGCCCCTGGGCGGCGGCTTCTTCATAGCCAGTTGTTCCATTGATTTGCCCCGCAAGAAACAATCCAGCAATGTTTTTCACCTCCAACGTCGCGGTCAAAGCACGCGGATCGACGTAATCATACTCAATCGCATAACCAGGTTGCAGGATCTTCGCGTTTTCAAGCCCGACAATCGAGTTCACATAGTCAACCTGAACAGCTTCTGGCAACGAAGTGGAAATGCCATTGGGGTAAATCGTATGATCATCCAACCCTTCTGGCTCCAAAAAGACCTGATGCGAAGCTTTATCAGCAAAACGAACGATTTTGTCTTCGATCGACGGGCAATACCGCGGCCCAACGCCATCAATATGGCCACCATACATCGCTGAACGCTCTAGGTTTTCGCGGATAATGTCATGTGTGGCCTGGTTCGTGTGGGTGATTCCGCAAGAAACCTGCCGTGCTGTTGGCGCTTTCGACAGAAATGAAAACATCACCGGTTCATCATCACCGGGCTGGGACTCAAGAATGTCCCAATTGATCGTGCGCCCGTCTAATCGCGGCGGCGTTCCCGTTTTTAAGCGTTTAAGCGCCAAATCAAAGCTATCCAGGCGTTCGGCCAATTTGACCGAAGGCTTGTCGCCCATTCGTCCACCTGGCTTTGATACATCACCAATATGAATGACGCCGCGCAAAAACGTGCCGGTTGTCAGCACTACCGACGGCGAGAATACTTCAGTGCCATCTTCAAGCGTAACGCCAGAAACCTCGTCATTTTTCATAATGAGGTCAGTGACTTCTCCTTCAATCACCGTCAGATTTTCGCAAATGGAAATCTCATTTTGCATAGCCGTGCGATAGATTTTTCGATCTGCCTGCGCGCGTGGTCCTTGCACAGCAGGCCCTTTCCGACGGTTTAACAATCGGAACTGGATGCCTGCAACATCAGCAACGCGGCCCATAACGCCATCCAACGCGTCAATTTCACGTACAAGGTGGCCTTTGCCCAACCCGCCAATCGCTGGGTTGCAGGACATAACACCAATGCCGGATTTCGTTAGGGTGATCAAAGCCGTTTTCGCGCCCATACGGGCCGAAGCATGAGCAGCCTCAGTGCCGGCATGACCACCGCCGACAACAACAACGTCAAAAAAATTTTGATGTTTCACGTGAAACAATCCTTACTTTCCCAAACAAAAGCTGGAGAAAATCTCATCCAGAATATGCTCTACATCTACACGCCCGACCAAACTATCAAGGGCTCGGATGGCTGTATGCAGCTCCTCCGCCGCCAACTCAGAGCGTTCGATTCCGTACCCTAATTCAGTTTTGGCGGTTTCCAAAGCCCTTATAGCGCTTAAAATTGCCAACCGGTGACGCTCGCGGATAGCAACCCCAGCACCCTGTGCTTTGTTTTCAACCACCGAGGATATCCGCGATGTTAAAGAATCAACGCCTACACCCGTCAAACCAGACACCGAAAACGCATCCCCGTCATAGATATCTGCCTTGCTGCGCACAACAATATCGTTTTGCTCGGGCTCAAGTGGAAGGTCTAGCGGCTCTTGATCATAAAGAAAGACGCGCAAGTCAGCGAGTTTAGCCCGTGAAATCGCCCGTTCTATACCAATCTCTTCAACCATATCATCGGTGTCGCGTAAGCCGGCGGTGTCCAAAATAGTCACTGGCAACCCGTTCAGGTCCATCCGCACCTCTATGACATCCCGTGTGGTACCAGCGACCTCGGACGTGATCGCCGCATCCCGCCCTGCCAGCCGGTTCAGCAGAGACGACTTGCCAACGTTGGGCGCGCCAACAATAGCAACCTCAAATCCTTCACGGATGCGCTCCGAAATACGAGCACCAACAGCCTCAACCGCCAATGCAGACATCACCCCGTCAAGCAATGTGTTCACCTCGGGGGTCACATCAACCGGTACGTCTTCGTCAACAAAATCAATAGTCGCCCCCAAAAGCGCAGCAGCACGAATCAAATCTTTGCGCCACGCCTCGGCCTTGTCGCCCAAAGCACCAGAAAACACCCGTAACGCCTGCTTGCGCTGAGCCTCTGTTTCGGACTCGAGCAGGTCACTCAGCCCTTCAATCTGAGCCAAGTCCAGACATCCATTTTCAAGAGCGCGCCGCGTAAACTCGCCAGGTTCAGCAAGCCGTAAACCATCAATATTCCCAAGCGTTTCCAGCACAGCCTTAATCGTCGCTGGACCACCGTGCAGGTGCAATTCGACCACGTCTTCACCGGTAAAACTGTGCCCGTGTTCAAACGTCAAAACCAACGCTTGATCCAACAAAACACCGTCCAGATCATGTAGTGAGCGCAGGCCAGAAACTCGATACTTAGGTAATGTGCCAGCAAGCCTTTTGGCTGCCGAAAAGGCCATTGGCCCCGACAACCGAATGACGGCCACGCCTGATTTTCCAAGCGCCGTCGCTAAGGCAAATATTGTGCTCATATTTCATCTAACCAATTGTAACTAAACAATAAGTTACGTGTTCATTGAATCAAAGAACTCTTCGTTCGATTTGGTTTGCTTCAATTTGGACATCAGGAATTCGATGGCATCTGTGGTTCCCATCGGGTTCAAAATACGGCGTAACACATAGGTTTTCTGCAAGTCTTTTGCATCGACCAACAGTTCTTCCTTACGCGTGCCGGATTTCAAAATATCCATCGCCGGGAAGACGCGCTTATCTGCCACCTTACGATCCAAAACAATCTCGGAGTTGCCGGTGCCTTTGAACTCTTCAAAGATTACTTCGTCCATGCGGCTACCTGTATCAATCAAGGCCGTTGAAATGATACTAAGTGAACCACCTTCCTCGATGTTCCGTGCAGCGCCGAAAAAGCGTTTAGGGCGCTGTAGGGCGTTTGCGTCCACACCGCCTGTCAGGACCTTGCCCGAGGATGGTACAACCGTGTTAAAGGCCCGACCCAAACGTGTGATAGAATCCAGCAGGATCACAACGTCGCGCTTATGTTCGACCAGACGTTTGGCTTTTTCGATAACCATTTCGGCAACTGCAACGTGGCGCGACGCAGGTTCATCAAATGTTGAGGACACAACTTCGCCCTTAACGCTGCGCTGCATGTCGGTCACCTCTTCTGGACGCTCGTCAATTAGCAAAACAATCAAATAGCATTCAGGGTGGTTGGCCGCGATCGACGTAGCGATGTTTTGCAACAACACCGTTTTACCCGTGCGCGGTGGCGCCACGATCAAGCAACGCTGACCTTTCCCAATCGGCGCAACCAAATCAATGATACGCGCAGATTTATCTTTATGGGTCGGATCTTTAATTTCCAGATTAAATCGCTCATCAGGATACAACGGCGTCAGATTATCAAAATTGATCTTGTGCTTGTTTTTCTCAGGCTCTTCAAAATTGATCTGCGTGATTTTTGTCATCGCAAAATAACGCTCATTGTCATCAGGTGCACGGATCACACCGGAAATGGTGTCACCTGTGCGCAACGATAATGCACGGATCATTTCTGGCGAAACATAGATATCATCAGGTCCTGGCAGGTAGTTCGCTTCAGTCGAGCGCAAAAATCCAAACCCGTCCTGAAGCACTTCAAGCACACCATCACCGGAAATTTCCCAACCATCTTCGGCCCGCTCCTTCAAAACCGAGAACATAATCTCGCCCTTGCGCATGGTCGATGCGTTTTCGATTTCCAGCTCTTCAGCATATTCCAGCAAGTCTTTTGGTGTTTTGACTTTAAGATCAGCCAGCGCGAGGGTTTCTTGAACGAGAGTTTCGTCGGTCATGAATACAGATCCTTGGCACACCAATGGGTGTACTATCATAGTTTACAATGTGAAAAACCACCCACCGGACGGCGGGATTACGCGCTAAATAGGGATGCACGCTATAGGAGTCAAGATTTCCTAGAACTTCAACACGACGGAAAACACGATGATAAACATCAAAACTGTCGGAACTTCGTTCATAACGCGGTATTGTTTGCCACTGCGGATATTTTTTCCGGCCACGATCTCAACATGACGCGCTGCCAACCAATAATGAAACCATGTCATCAAAATAACCGACAGTGCCTTGGTCCATGGCCAGACATAAGACCAATCCACGACCCCCGGGATTAACACCATAAAAATTCCAAAGATCCAAGTCGCAACCATCGCCGGGGTCATAATCACCTTCAGTAACTTGCGTTCCATCATTTGAAACAGCTTGTCCGCGTCTGATCCCAATTCCACGGATTCTGTGTGATGGACAAACAAACGAGGAAGGTAAAAAATACCGGCCATCCAGCTGATCACCGAAATAATATGTAACGATTTAATCAAAAGGTAATAATTGGACAATAAATCTGTAATCGCGTCCCACATGGGTTTTCCTCACATCTCGGTCCCCCTTTCTAATAATATATATATATAAAAGAAAAGATGATGATTAAGTAGTCAGCGTCTTTTCTGGGGATTAAATTTTTTCCCCGACTTTATCCCAAGTTGGAAAACCTGTTGATAAAACGGTGGGCAATCTTCTGAATCTTAGCATTTTCTATCAAAATGCGCCTGATAGAAAACTTTGCTATTGTGTGCAAACGACAGATTGCAAAATTACCCACATCCAAAAATTATCCTTTTCCACCGTGGGTAACTGTGCTGAATACGTTGATAACAACCTAACTTATCCACGCCACGCGCAGATCGGCGGTTATCCGTGGCTTCGCCCACCTTTAATCAGCCCATTTGTCCACAGGAATACGCGCATGACCAACCGCATCATTTTGGCCTCAGGCTCAAAAACTCGTCAGGAGCTATTACAAAATGCCGGTGTGGAATTCGATATCACCGTCGCAAAAATCGATGAAGACGCCATTCGCCAATCGCTCGAAGCTGACTTGGCAACGCCCCGCGATATTGCCGATGCCTTGGCTGAGTTCAAAGCCAAAAAGGTGGCTATGAAACACTCTGATTCTCTGGTGATCGGGTGCGATCAAACCTTGGATTTTGACGGCAAGGTCCTGTCCAAACCTAAGTCAAAGGATCAAGCCCAAGCCCAATTGCAGGCCATGCGGGGCAAACAGCACACTCTATACTCGGCCGCAGTGATCTATGAGAATGGGCAGCCAATTTGGCGTCACATCGGTAAATCACAACTGGAAATGCACGAATTTTCAGATACTTACCTGAAATCCTATGTCAACCGAAACTGGGAAAGCATTCGTCATTCCGTCGGAGCCTACAAGTTAGAAGAAGAAGGCGCGCGGCTGTTTTCACGGATTAGCGGAGATTACTTTGTGGTTCTGGGCCTTCCTCTGCTAGAGATGTTAACATATTTGTCAAAGCGCGGACTTTTGGATTCATGACCGAACAACAAACACCACATAAAATCCCGTTGGCGGGTGTTATCGGTTCCCCCATTGCGCACAGCAGATCACCGGCCTTGCATCGCCATTGGCTACAAACGAACGACCTCAAGGGTTTTTACGTACCGATGGATGTCAGTGCCGAAAACCTGCCCGATGTGATCCGCACCTTGCCACAAATGGGCTTTGTCGGCGTCAACATCACGATCCCGCATAAAGAAGCAGTGCTGGAACTTGCGGATCTTGTTACAGATCGCGCAGCGTTGATTGGCGCGGCCAATACATTGATTTTCCGCAAAGATGGCATCATTCACGCGGACAACACAGATGGTTACGGTTTCATTGAAAACTTGCGTCACGGGGCGCCGAACTGGCAGCCAAAATCCGGTCCCGCCGTTGTGTTCGGGGCAGGGGGCGCATCGCGGGCCGTGATCGCCTCATTGATCGAGGTCGGTGTGCCGGAAATCCGCCTGTCCAATAGATCACGCAACCGCGCTGACGTTCTACATACTGAATTTGGCGCCAAAGTTAAGGTCTATGACTGGGTCAAAGCCGGCAACATGATGGATGGGGCCACAACCGTGGTGAACACCACATCCCTAGGTATGGTTGGCAAGCCTGAATTTCGCATCCCGTTGGATGGCCTATCACCCAATGCCACAGTCTCTGATCTGGTTTACACCCCGCTCGACACACCCTTTTTGATGAAAGCCCGTGAAATCGGCTGCACGACCGTCGATGGCTTGGGTATGCTACTTTATCAAGCCGTGCCCGCATTCGAACGCTGGTTCGGCACTCGCCCCGTGGTGGATGATGCCCTGCGTAACGCAGTCCTATCCGCATGAAAAAACAGCCTTTTCTTATCGGATTGACGGGTTCTATCGGGATGGGAAAATCCACAACCGCCCAAATGTTTGCTGATCTTGGCCTGCCGGTTTGGGATGCGGATAACGCTGTTCATCGTCTTTATGGTGTTGGTGGCGCGGCGGTTGCGCCTTTGCAAGCATTGTATCCGGATGCCGTGGTTGATGGTGCAGTTAGCCGTGATGTGCTGAAAGCATGGATTGCTGACAACGCCACCGCGCTTGGTCAAATCGAGCAGATCGTACACCCTTTGGTGGCCGCTGATCGGGCCGCTTTTATCGCAGATGCACAATCGGACATCGTTCTGCTGGACATACCGCTTTTGTTTGAAACCGGATCAGATCACCAGATGGATGCCGTGGTCGTTGTCACTGCCCCTGCTGAAATTCAACGCACCCGGGTTCTGGAACGTGCCGCGATGACACCAGCGCAGTTCGAAATCATCCTTTCCAAACAACTGCCGGACGCGCAAAAACGCCAGCGTGCCGATTATGTGATTGAAACAACCACCCTTGAGGATGCAAAATCTCAAGTACAGATGGTTCTGGCGCAAATCAAAGGGCAAATAGATGCGTGAAATCGTATTGGATACAGAAACCACTGGGTTCGAGCCTAGCCAAGGCGACCGCATTGTTGAAATCGGCGCGGTTGAATTGCTGAACCACATGCCAACGGGCAAGACCTATCACCAATATATCTGCCCGCAACGCGCTATGCCCAAATCAGCGTTTGAAGTCCACGGATTGGGTGATGAATTTCTTGCTGACAAACCACTGTTCAAGGACATTGCACAGGCGTTCGTCGATTTTGTCGGTGACTCAATAATGGTCATTCATAACGCTTCATTCGATATGAAATTCCTGAACTTTGAATTGCAAAAAGTAGGCCGCCCTGAACTGCCTATGAGCCAAGCCTTGGATACATTGGCCATTGCCCGTAAAAAATTCCCAGGTGCGAATGCGTCGCTCGACGGGTTGTGCCGCCGCTTTGGCATCGACAATTCCTCGCGGACATTGCACGGCGCGTTGCTCGATTCCGAAATTTTGGCCGAGGTTTATCTGGAACTGCTGGGCGGTCGCCAATCTGGATTTGCTTTGGCGGCCGAGGCGTCATCACAGGACGTGGGAACTGGTGATGCATGGCGTCCGCGCCCACGGCCCACACCGCTTGCATCAAAACTTACAAACGAAGAAGCCGCCGCCCACGAGACCTTTGTTAAGGACATGGGCGACGGCTCGATTTGGTCAAAATAGCCAGCGTTTAGGCGTCGGCTGGCTTTGCAGCTTCGCCTTCTGACTCGGCGCGGCGCGCCAATTCAGAGCGATATAGCGCAAGGAAATCAATAGTTTCCAGGTTCAGCGGCGGGAAGCCACCATCACGGGTCACATCACCAACGATGCGCCGCACGTAAGGAAACAGCATCCGTGGGCATTCGATCAGCAAAAACGGGTGCAGCTGGTCTTCTGGTACGTTTTCAACGTGGAAAATTCCGCCATATTCCAACTCAAGCAGAAACAATGGCTCATCGCCACCTTTGTTTTTTGAGGTGATGTTGAACTTGGTCACAACCTCAAACTGGTGATCATCCGGGCGCTTTTTAGCGTCTAGATTGACCTGCACCTGAATGTCCGGCTGAACGTCGCCAGAAATACCTTTTTGGGCAACAGCGTTTTCAAACGACAGATCTTTGATGAACTGTGCAAGAACTTGCATCTTGATTTGTGGGGCTTCGGCACCGTTTTCGGCCATAGTCGTTCTCCTGAAGGAATTAATTTGCGCAATCGTTAGCAGGTCCCGTCACGGGCCTCAATCCTTGGTCCAGCCAGAGTTGCCCTTTGAGGGCGGTTTATCGGGTGAAACTTCGGTATATTCGCCGTCAATCACATTTTCAGGCGGGCTTTGACGCTGATGCGGTGGTGTACCGGTTGAAAACGTCTGCACGGTGACGCGGCTTTTGACGTATCTAAAAGCAGCCGCGCGAAACGGTGGGAACAGAAGTAAAAACCCAACAGCGTCCGTGAAAAACCCTGGTGTCAGCAGCAAGGCGCCCGCAAACAAGATCATCGCGCCGTTCGCCAGTGGCTCGGACGGGTCTTGCATATTGGAAAACGATCCGCGCACTTGGTTCAAGGCGGCGGCCCCTTGGGCGCGGACCAACCATGTGCCCAAAAATGCGGTCACTATCACGATCGCAAGTGTGGTCGGCAGACCCAAAAAGCCCCCGACTTCGATGAAAAGCGCGATTTCGATCAGTGGAACCGCGACAAACAGTAGAAATAACCACATAGAACCCTCATATAGACGTTATGCGTATGGTGGACTTGCTTATGTCCAGCCCTTACATATGTGCGAACGACCACTGTTACCATGATTTAGTCTTTGAAATGAGGTTTTGATGAACACCCCAATGATCCAGCTGCTTGTTTTGGCAGGCATCGCAGTCTTTCTGATCCTAAAGCTGAAAAGCGTATTGGGCACCCGTGAAGGTTTTGAAAAACCGCCCTCGTCAGCACCGCAACCTGACAAGGCCTCGGAAAAACGCCAAGCTTTTGAGGTGATTGAAGGCGGGCCAGATCGTGATATCACGGACCATGTCAAAGAGGGCAGCCCTGCCGCCAAAGCATTGGCAGCGATGAAAGCCGCCGAGCCAAGTTTTGGCGTGGGCGAGTTTTTGCAGGGTGCGCGCGGCGCTTACGAAATGATCCTGATGGGGTTCGAGCGCGGTGACTTAAACGCGATCCAGCCGTTCCTGTCCGACGAGGTGTTTGAAACTTTCACCGAAGTCGTTGCCCACCGCGAAGACCAAGGTTTGACCATTGACGCGAGTTTCATTGGCGTGCGCGAAACCACATTGACCAAGGCCAAGTTCCTAAAATCCAAAAGCCGCGGCGAAGTCACGGTCAAATTTGTTGGCGAGCTGACATCCGTTGTGCGCGACAAAGCCGGTGACATTGTCGAGGGCAAGGTCAACGAGGTCAAAAAGCAAAAAGACATTTGGACCTTTGCCCGTGAAATGGGCTCCAACGACCCCAACTGGAAGCTGGTGGCAACAGGGGAATGATGCATGCCGTTCGCGTTGTGGTGTTCCTGTTGGCGGCTATCATGAGCCAGCCAACCCCCAGCGCGGCGGCTGAATATTCCTTGCTGAAGTTCGATGATTTGGCAGGATGGGAGGACGACGACCACACCGCCGCCCTGACTGCATTTCTCGAAACCTGTTCGATCAATAAAGACAGCGAGTGGAAGGCGCTTTGCGGGTTGGCCAAAACCCATCCAAGTGCCAAAACCTATTTTGAGATGTTCTTTCGCCCCGTGCTGATCGAGGACGGTAAAGAGGCGCTTTTCACTGGCTACTATGAGCCAGAACTGAATGGCTCTCTCACCCCAACCGCGCGTTTTCGCTACCCGCTGTATCGCAAACCTCCAGAGGTCAAAAATGGCATACCGTGGCTGACCCGTCGGCAGATCGAGGAAACAGGTGCGTTGAATGGTCGTGGGCTTGAACTGGTTTGGATCGACGATCCGGTCGAAGTTTTCTTCTTACAAATTCAAGGGTCGGGCCGTGTGCGCCTGACCAATGGCAACACCATGCGGGTCGGGTATGGCGGCAAGAACAGCCGCAACTATCGCTCGATTGGTCAGGAACTGATCCGGCGCGGCATCTATTCCAAGCATCAGGTCTCGGCCCAAGTCATCCAAAACTGGGTGCGGCGTAATCCCTATGAAGGGGCCGAATTGCTGCGCCACAATCCATCATTTGTTTTCTTTCGCAAGATTACCAAAGTGCCGTCGTCAAAAGGGCCAATCGGGGCGATGAACCGGTCTGTCACAACAGGTCGAACATTGGCGGTCGATCCACGGTTCACGCCGCTTGGCGCGCCTGTCTGGTTGGAAAAGGACGGGCGCGAAGCGATCCGCCGTTTGATGGTGGCCCAAGATACAGGGTCAGCCATCAAAGGCGCACAACGCGCCGACATATTTTATGGCTCGGGTGATGACGCAGGGCGTGCGGCAGGGGCCATCCGTGATCCCGGCCGTATGGTGGTTTTGATGCCGATCCAAACGGCTTTTGCCTTGGCACCGGAGTTCGACGAATGAGCCGAAAAACCCGTGGCTTGCGGCCAGAAGAGCGTGAGCTGTGGCAGCGCGTGGCCGAGCAATCAGTGCCGATGCACCCCGAACGCGCCCAACCTATGAAGCAGGCCGTAGAGCATCTGAACAAGGTTCCACCAAAGCATCACGTGCAGCATTTCGGTATCGGACATATGGCCCGCAAAGCTACCCCTCAACATGATCTTGCCCCACCGATTGCCGATCATTTGATGAGTTCAGCGATCCAGATGGATCGCAAAGCTTACGGTAAAATGAAGCGCGGCAAATTGGGCATTGAGGCCAAAATTGATTTGCACGGGATGACCTTGGCGCAAGCTCACCCCACTTTGAACGGTTTTATCCAGCGCACCCATGCACAGGGTAAACGTCTGGTTTTGGTGGTGACGGGCAAGGGGAAATCAGGCACGTCTGGTACAGGCCCAATTCCCGAACGGCGCGGCGTGCTGCGTCAGCAGGTTCCGCATTGGCTGATGGCCCCGCCGCTGGGTGCATTGGTCATTCAGGTGACACCCGCGCACCTAAAACACGGCGGAGAAGGGGCCTATTACGTTTATCTAAGACGTAACCGGTAGCAAGTGTTTGGCTTGCTGAATGCCCAACCACGCCATTCCCGAGGCAAACACGAAATAGAGCGCAATACCGTTCATTTGGTCCTCGAATATGATGCCATAATCAATCAGCAATCCGGTTAATCCTGGGCCAATGGCAGATCCGAAAACCATAATCGCGGCGATCATAGCCTTGATACTGCCCAGATGGCGTGTGCCGTAAAATTCTGCCCAAAATGCGCTGGGAACCGTTGGTCCAGCGCCAATCGTGAACGACATAAATACAATTGCCACGGCGGCCCCCAATAAGGTTTCCGCGATCCCCAAGATCACGAACCCCACAACGATGGGCAGTTGATAAAGCGGCGCAATGCGGGCTGTGCCAAATCGATCAATCGCCCAGCCCGAAACAAGGGTTGCGCCAATGCTGACGGCGGTCAGCACAGGAAACAAGGCGACAAGGCCAGCATGACTCCAGCCTTTGGTTTCGGCCAGATGGACCTGCTGGAAAAAGAACGCGGTCCCGAATGCTGAAAGGCCCAACAACGTGGGAACCATGTACCAAAACAACCGATGTCCAAGAACTTCGCGCCGGATCCAATGGTGCTGGGACATGCCATAAGCGTGGGAACTTTCAGCAACCGATTTTGGTGTGCGCTCTGATTTCAGCAAGCGCATCAACAATGGGACCGAAAGCAACGCCAACACCGCCGCCACAACCCAAAGTGAACGCCACGACATCACTGTAAGCAGCGTTACAAATATCAACGGCAACAGCGATTCACCAATGGCATAGCCCAATGACGCCAGTGCCAATGCGCGCCCCCTTGTTTCGACAAACCATCGCGCCATCGAAACGGCCGCGATGTGGCTGGTCATGCCTTGACCCATTAATCGCAGCGCGAAAATGACAAACGGCAGGGCCCATACGGATGGGATCACAGCCATTGCCAAGCTGGCCACAGCCAATCCGCCCAAACACACGGCCCCCAAAACGCGCACACGAAATCGGTCTGTTAGTGTGCCGGCCCAGACCATAACAATTGCCGACGCCAAAGTGCCGACCGCGTAAATGCCACCCCAAGCGCCGTGCGACAGTGAAAACGCCTCCCGGATCTCGCCCGAGAAAATTGAGATAAAAAACGTCTGCCCAAAACTGGACATCAAGGTGAGTAAGGTGCCAACAAAAAGCCAGCGTGCATTCTGGCGCGTAAACTGAAGGAAAGTCATTGTTGTTGCGCTAATCCGGTTTGACCGTGGTGGCCGAAAGGATGAGGTTCGTTGCCTGCTGGACTGTCAAAATCGTACCTGACAAAAGACCGGTTCGGCCTGCCGGATCATTTCGAAAGGCAATATTCACATCATTCAGCCGTTTCAGAATTTTGATTAGGGACGGCGACGTGGCCGCATTAAAATGGCCCGTTGGCCCTTCTGAAAAATCAGTGACATCAAGCAGGGCAATTTCCAGACCCTTTAACCGCCTGGAATTTCGAACCGTTCCAAGGCGCTCTTGTTGTCCAGACAGACGCGCGGACAGTCGCAGTGCGCGATCTTTTGAGGAGGTGAAAATCACAAAGGGTTGCGGAAGAGGGCCAATCCGATCCGCCTGCCTGCGAAACACATCAACATCAATGTCAGGGGAAATTAAAATCACGCCGCTTATGGACCGATTCATTGACCGAACATCGGAAATTGCCATTTGGCGCAGCGTTTCCATAGACAACAATGCACCCATAGAATGGCCAACCAACAAAATTTGATCGGCGCCTGCTGAGCGGATGGTTTTGATCAACTCTTCTAACCCGTCTCGTGCGGATAAAATGCTATCCCGGTCATAGCCATAGCCAAGCGTACTACCTGCGCTGGGCCATGAAAAATGCACCGACGGGTTGGGCATTTCCATATCAGCAGACAGTTGCGCAAGCCGGTAAATACCTTCGGCATAAGTGTTGTTGAACCCATGCACAAACAGCGCGACCTCGCGTTGTCCCTTTGGACGGCTGCGCAATGATCTTGCTAAGTCGGCCTTAAAGCCAGGGGCGGCGGGATAGTGGTTTACGGAGGTGGTCAGGAAATTTTTGGCGGCATCTGGCTTGCGCTTGGGCCACTCAATTTCCCCGACTTCATGTTTTGGCGGCACGGAAACATCATAGCGATGATAGGACACATTGGGGGAGCGGTTGTTGTTCAACCGCCCGTCATCATCAACGCCCCGTGTGGTGCCAACAAAAATATGACGCGACAGTCCAACACCCGCTGCATCCGGAAACAAGGTAATCGTCCCGCGTGGCGTGCAGGCCACGACAAGGCTTAGACTTGAGACAATCAGGAGGCGTAGAAAGCGGCTCATTCGCCGATGTTATAGAACATATCGGCTAACGTCCATTGAGCGCGAAAGCTCGCCCAAATTCTTTTCAACGAAATCCGCATCCACCGTCACCGCTTCACCGCCGCGGTCTGGTGCGTTAAAGGAAAGTTCTTCAAACACACGTTCAATGACAGTGTAAAGGCGCCGCGCCCCGATGTTTTCAACCGATTGATTGACCTCGGCGGCGATTTTCGCCAGCGCTGCGATGCCGTCGATGGTAAAGTCGACTGTGACCTCCTCGGTCGCCATCAGGGCTGTGTACTGGCGGGTCAGTGCATTGTCGGTTTCGGTTAAAATGCGCACGAAATCTTCTTCGGTCAGTGCGCGCAGTTCAACACGGATCGGCAAACGCCCCTGCAATTCAGGCAACAGATCAGACGGTTTCGCGACATGGAATGCGCCCGACGCAATGAACAGAATGTGGTCGGTTTTAACCGGGCCGTGTTTGGTTGAAACGGTGGTGCCCTCGATCAACGGCAACAAATCGCGCTGCACCCCTTCGCGGGATACATCGGCACCGCTGGCATTTTTACGCGCACATACCTTGTCGATCTCGTCCAGAAACACGATGCCGTTTTGTTCAACTTCATGAACCGCCGCGCGAGTGACGATCTCGTCATCCAGCAGCTTGTCCGCCTCTTCGCCGATTAACATTTCATAACTTTCGGCCACAGTCATTTTGCGTCGCGTGGTGCGTCCGCCCATGGCTTTGCCAAAAATATCACCGATGTTCATCATACCCATATTTTGCCCGGGCTGTCCTGGTATTTCAAACGACGACATCGGGTTGGAGTTGTCCGCCATATCCAGTTCGATCTCGGTGCCGTCCAGCTCGCCTGCCTTTAGTTTCTTGCGAAACATCTCGCGGGTGGCGTCGCGGGCGTCTTCACCAACGATGGCCTCGATCACACGCTCCTCGGCGGCGTGCAGGGCTTTGGCTTTGACTTCTTCGCGCATCTTTTCGCGGGTCAGGGTAATGGCGCTGTCAACCAAATCGCGGATGATCTGCTCAACGTCACGGCCAACATAACCAACCTCGGTGAATTTGGTGGCCTCGATCTTGATGAATGGCGCATGGGCAAGTTTCGCCAAACGCCGACTGATTTCGGTTTTACCAACACCTGTTGGCCCGATCATCAGAATGTTTTTTGGATAGACCTCCTCGCGTAGATCATCGCCCAGTTGCTTGCGCCGCCAGCGGTTGCGCAGGGCCACGGCGACGGCGCGCTTGGCGTCGTTTTGACCAATGATGAAACGGTCCAGTTCAGAAACAATTTCGCGGGGGGTAAGATCAGTCATGATGGCCTCGAATGTAAGGAGGGAAACGGTCTTTGTAAGGAAAATCTGGCAGCAAACGCATCAACCACGAGCGGATTTGAACCCACCATGTGCCAAGCGCTGTAATGAATGCGCCAAGGATAAGCAGTGTGTAAACCATGCCAACCTCATTGCCTAAATTGCTACCCATCGCCCAGACGATAATGGCCCCAAGATAGCCAATACCAGCCGTCAGGAACGAGCGCCGATCAATGATCAGCGATATGATCGTCACAACGAACAACAGCAATGCAGTCAGTAAATATGCCGAAGGGCCGCCACTGTTATAAAGCGTCAGCGCCATTGTGTTGACGATCGCAGGCGCGGCCAGCAAGTGCAGCCAAAATCCGGTCGCCGAAAAGCGGCTGATGCGGTGTGGATCCTTGGTGTCGAAATAGATTCCCAACCCAAAGGCGATGAAGCCAAAGACCAAGGAGCCCAATGCAAGGCCAGAGCTTTCGCTTAGGTCAAACAGACCTTTGGGAAAATCGCGCAACGGCAGGCTTGAGCCTTGAGAGCTCATGGCAGCATAGATCAAAATCAGCCCAAAAATGCCGAACACAAACATTGAAAATGGCAGTTTGAAGATGCGGAAATACATCAACATTCCAACCATGCCAAAAGCACCCATAATTATTAAGTGCCACGCATCAATATTGTTACTGGATGGGCTGAGCAAATTGAGGACCGTGGCGCCCAGAAAGATGCCAAATCCTGCCGCCAGCGATATGCTTGGCAGACTCATCCGGCGCTTCAAGTTGAAATACAGTGCAAAAACCCATGTCAGGATCATGCCAACAATAGAGACCCCAAGGCCACCGCCAATGACAGCCCCAAAGGTGAGGATGCCAGAGAACAACAGCCACAACCCGACAGTGACAAAAATCTCGCTGAACCCTTTGAAAAACTCGAACGGTTCATCATCGTTGGCCAATCCGTCGCGCACGCCCAGACGTTCTTGTGCCAAGGCCAGCAGGCTTGCCGCCTGACCTTCGTTCATCACACCAGCCGCAACGGCGGCCCGAATGTCGTCTTTGGAAAAATCGCTCAACTGAACTTACCCTTTAATCGTTTCAACGGTCAGATTGCCGTTGGTATAGACACAAATATCCGCCGCAATCGCCATTGCCTTGCGCGCCACATCTTCGGCGCTCAACTTGGTGTCCATCAAGGCCCGCGCCGCCGCCAACGCATAGTTCCCGCCCGACCCGATTGCTGTGACGTCATGTTCAGGCTCCAACACATCACCTGCGCCGGTGATCACAAATATGTCTTTTCCATCGGAAACGATCAACATCGCCTCCAGTTTTTGCAGATACTTGTCGGTGCGCCAATCTTTGGCCAACTCGACCGAGGCCCGCGCCAATTGACCCGGTGTTGCCTCCAGTTTGGCTTCAAGCCGTTCCAGTAGGGTAAACGCGTCCGCCGTCGATCCGGCAAAACCAGCCACAACGTCAAACCCACCCGGCGACAGACGGCGCACTTTTTTGGCCGTGCCTTTCATTACGGTCTGGCCAATGCTGACCTGACCATCGCCCGCGATAACGACTTGGCCGCCTTTTTTCACACCAATGATCGTGGTGCCATGCCATCCTGGAAATTGATCGTCAGCCATCTCGTTCTCCTGTTGGTTCAGTTCTATATGGCAATGGCAGGCGGGCAACACAAGTTGGCAAAGAAAAAGGGGCGCAAAATTGCACCCCTTAATCCGAATTTATGTATCCAAGCTAGATGGATTCTTCGATCCAGCCTTGAATGGCGGATTTGGGTGCAGCACCCGTTTTGTTTGCCACAACCTGACCGTCTTTTAGCAAGAACAGCGCAGGAATGCCGCGTACGCCCATTTGGGCTGGTGTGCTGGGGTTTTCGTCAACATTTACTTTGACGATTTTCACCTTGCCGTCCATTTCGGCTGACAGTTCTTCCAATGATGGGCCGATTTGTTTGCATGGGCCGCACCATTCCGCCCAGAAATCCACCACGACAGGGACGTCGGATTTTAGGACTTCAGCGTCAAATGTTGCGTCGGTTACTGCTACTGTGGCCATGATGTGCTCCTTGGCGAATATGTTTGATGTGTGGTTGAGGAGAACCTAAGTAGGCCCGCGGCATGCGTCAAGGGACAGAGTTGGTGCGTAACGCCGCAGTCACGACCTCGTGTTCCAATGGCATAAGGGTCGCTGTTTTGGTCCAAAGGATCGCGGTTTCAATTCGGTGATTTGGATAAACCTGCTCTAACGCGCAACAATAGGCTCCAAGTTGGCGCAACAACCCGTCTGGAACAGTCTCGGCCGTCGGTGGCACAATCGCGTTTGATTTGAAATCAATGGCCAAAATGCGGTCAGGAAAAATAATCAATCTGTCGATAATTCCGTGCATCCGTTGGCCACCCAAATCGGCCAACGTGGCGGTCACAGGGACTTCGGCCAGCGTGTCGCCCTCAAACACAAAGCGCAAATTGGGGGTTTTCAGAACGCAAACGGTCTCCGCGTAGATATCTTCCAGTGCAGGCTTCGAAACTGAAGGCAGTAACATGGCCGCCATCCGTTTCCACTCGGGTTCGGGATGCTTGGACAGATGTTCCAGCAACAAGTGAATGTGATTGCCCCGTGCCATCGCCTCTTCTTCGGACAATCCCTTGCCCTCACCCGCCAGCGCCTTGGCCCCACCCAAATCAGACGGCGCAATGGTTTTGGCCGCACGGCCTGGAGTTGCAGCAGGCATTGCTGTCCAGCCAGGCAGTTCAGGGGTTGTTTTGATCTCAGAAATTTTCGGGGCCATACCGGCGGCGTCCCAATCGCCAAACTGTGACCGCAAGCCCAATCCAAAATCAAACAGGAACGGTTCTGCGTGGGCGGTTTTCATTCCGGCCTCGATCATCGCATGCCAGGACGTGCCGTCCTTGCCCAAATTCCCCGCCCCACAAACGATCAGCCATTTTTCGGCCCGTGTCATCGCCACATACAGCAGACGCAGACGTTCCTGCTCGGCCGAATGGCGCAGCTTGTCGCGGGCAACCGTAATTTCACGCGGGCAGTTGTCTTTGTTGATCTGCCACATCACCCCGCCATTTTCAGCTGGATAAATCTGCGCCTGCATTTTCAGCTCCCAATTGGTGGTGTCTGGTAAAATAACAATAGGCGCTTCCAGCCCCTTGGCCCCATGTACGGTCATCACCCGAATGCGGTCACTGGCGCTGTCCATCTGGCGCTTGATTTCAACCTCTTCGGCCTCAAGCCATGAAATGAACCCTGTTAGGCTTGGTACATCCATGCGCTCAAAACTCATCGCTTGTGACAGCAACGCGTCAATCCCGTCCTCGGCCTCAACCCCCAAACGGGCCAACAGGTTTTTGCGCCCATGAAATCGTGTCAATATCCGCTCAAGCAACTCGAATGGTCGCAGATAATCAGCATCTTTGCGCAGGGCATTCAGCACGGCGAGCGTTTCTGGATAATCCTCAGAACGGTTGCGCAACCCTGTCCATAAATACGTTTTTTCGGCGCGCCGATGTGCCAAATCAAACAAATCCTGTTCGCTCCAGCCAAACAAAGGCGAGCGCAGTGCGCAGGCCAGTGATAGGTCATCCTCGGGCGTCGCCAAAAAAGCCAGCAGCGCGGTTAGATCTTTCACCGCCAGTTCGGCGCCGATTTTTAGGCGGTCTGCCCCGGCAATCGCCAGCCCTGCCTTTTTGCAGGCACGGATAATTTCATGGAACAGCTCGGACCGACGCCGCACGAGGATCAGAAAATCACCTTCGGTTACGGGGCGCAGATTGTAAGTGTCGGTGTTATCAATCTCGTCGGGGACTAATGCACCCTGACACATGGCCTTGATGTTTTGCGCGATCTCTTGCGCCAAAACCACGGTCTCGTGATTGTCCGCCAGTTTGTCCGTTGGATCAAACCAGTCCTTCTTTTCCGGGGCTTGGGTTTTTTCAACAACTGGCCAAAGATCAACCCGCCCTGGCATGTTGGATTTAAAGGTGCGGTGCTTAACTTCGCCGCCCAATCCATTGTTCGCATAACCCTGTAACGTGTAGTCCACCAACCGCATAATCGGGTCGGCCGACCGGAACGAATGCTCCAGCTGTTGAAACTGAAACGGCGCATTTACTTGGGCCATCTTCTCGCTGAAATGCTCTTGCATCCGGTCAAATTCGGCGGGGTCGGCCCCTTGAAACGAATAGATTGATTGTTTTTGATCACCCACAGCAAAAATCGTGCGCACTTTATCCGATTGCGCCCCTTCACCTGTGGTGAATTCTTGCGCCAACTGTTTGATCACATCCCATTGGCGCGGGCTGGTGTCTTGGGCCTCGTCTACCAGAATATGATCAATGCCACCATCCAACCGAAACAACACCCATTGGGCCACAAACGGATCGTTCAACAGCTTGGCTGTTAGATCAATCAAATCATCAAAATCGAGCCACCCTTTTTGCTGTTTACGGGCCTCATATTGCGGCAAAAACGCGTGGGCGAATTGGTACAACGCATGGGTTTTCTCGGCAGCATTCAACGCCACCCGTGTTGAACGCGCAGTTTCCACGCGACCCATCAGATCGCTCAACTGATCCATCTGTGCATCCAGAACTTTTTGCGTGGCTTTGGTTGGGAAGCTGCCAATCTTGGCTGTGAAGGGCTCTTTCGCGCCGCTGCCTGTCAGAAACACAGATTCCAAAACCGCTAAATCCGCGTATTTGAAATGGGTGGTATCGACGGCTTGCAATTTGATGGCTGCCTTTTGGTCATTCGGCGACCCACCCTGTAGCGCAGAGAGTAGTGACTTTAGCAACGCGGCTTCGCTGCCCAGAATGACCGAGGACAAAATACCCGCTTGGCTCACATCTGGCTTTAAACCAAACATGCTCCATATCGCAGCCACATCCGGTTTTGCCCCCAACGCCTCGCGATGTTTGGCAATCTCGGCGGTCAGTTTGCTAAAGTCGCTGTCCGAATAATGTGCCGCCAATGCATCCACGGCCGCGATGTCCTGACTGTCGGCCATCTCTTCAACGATTTCGGCGCGCAAAAGATTTGCGGCGCGTTCATCCATTTCGGTGAATTGCGGCGACACGCCTGCCTCTAACGGAAAGCGTCGCAGCAAGGATGCGCAAAACGAATGGATCGTTTGAATTTTCAACCCGCCCGGCGTTTCAATCGCGCGGGCAAACAATGTGCGGGCCTTGCGCAGCTCATCTTTGTCGATGCTGCGATCAACGCCCAGTTCGCGCAATTCTTTGGCCAAAGCGTCGGCATCTTGCATCGCCCAAACACCCAACCGCTTGAACAATCGGTTCTGCATCTCACTGGCCGCGGCCTTGGTGTAGGTCAGACACAAAATATGTTGCGGCTCGACTTCTTCCAGCAACAACCGCGCCACCCGATCCGTCAACACACGCGTCTTGCCAGAGCCCGCATTGGCGGACAACCATGTGGAAAACCCGGGCATTGCGGCCTGAACTTGACGCTCGGTGGCTTCGTCGCGGCGCATCACGTCAGCTCCTCCTTGGTAGGCTCGGCGCTCTCGTCCCACTCGCCAAACCGCGCAAGGTGATCGTAATCATAAGCGTATTGCATTTTTTCCATCGCGCGGCGGGAGGTATAACCCTTGCCGCCCACGGTATAGGCTGAAATCAAGGCTTCTAGCTCTGCCCATACGACATCCGAGTCTGTTTCCTCCAGCGGCGCGTCGACGACAACCGGTTTTGACCCAAGCCCAATGAAAGACGCCCCCCCGACCTGTGTATCCGCCAACCCTTTGAAGCCCGCATGTTCGATCAAGGCGGCGGTGAGCAAAAGTTGTTTGTCGAAATACGTCTGTGTGTCTTTGGACGGTGGCGCGCCGGTTTTGTAATCATAAACATACGTCAGCCCGTCGGCAGATCGATCCAACCGGTCAGCTCTGGCGGTTAGGCTGATGTCCAGATCGCCGACTTTTGCGCCGCCCATTTGTTCCAACGCAAACGTCGTGGCAACCTTGGCGCGATCCGCTTCACCTTGCAAAAACCAATCTGCAAACCGTTCGACCTTTGCTCGCCAAACGCGCCGCGCAGCGGGCCACGGCGCATCGGCCTCTAAAACGGTGTCGGCGATTTCCATTAAGCGGGTTCTGGCAGCATCGGGTGTTTCTTCGCTTCGCTCGTCAACGAACCGCTCCAAAATGCGATGTACAATCGTTCCGTTAAGCGGTGCGTCGGGATGTTGGCGGATCGGATCCAGCGGGTATAGGCGCAAGATTTTGCCAGCGTAAACCGCATAAGGATCGCGGATCAATTTGGTGATACCCGTCACTGACAGGGATTTTGGTTGCGCCGCAACGGGGGGCGCTGGCGCAGGTCGCTTTGCTGGCTCAACGGGGTCGGAAATCTCCTCAAGCGCGTCGACCATATCGAGCAATTCACGGCCCCGATCGCACATTGCCTCATAGGCCGCAGCCCCGCCAGTTTTCTGCAAACCGCTCAGCAGGTTTGCAAGCCGGTTTAACCAGCGCGAAGGTACGGTTTGCGCCTCGGAATCCCGGACAGCGCGGGTCAACCAGACTTCTTTGGCTGCAATCGCCTGCTGAAAATCATGGGCTGACAGACCAATCTGACGTTCGGGCAACAACAGTCCGACCTTCTGACGCATCGGGCGGTTCATCCACGGATCAGGATTGGGCACGCTTGGCCAAATGCCGTCATTCAACCCGCCAAGAATGACCAAGTCCGCACCTTGAACGCGGGCTTCAAGCGTGCCCCAAATCATGATGTTGGGGTGTGGGCGGGTCGGATCGTGTACCTCGGCTTGGTTTAGAACATTACGAAACAGATTGGCATAATCAGCCACCGACAATGACCCGCCAAATCCTGCGTTCTCTTGCAAGCTCTGCACTTGATCAAATGCCTTGCGCCCAGCTGGTTTCTCCCACAACTCGCCGCTGCCACCATCGTCAGGGCCTGCCGCCAAGGCAAGAGCAAGCTTCAAGTGTTGATCCAAATGATCCGACAACTCGCGCTCGCTGACGTCCTCTAGCCCTGCCAGTAAATTGCCCAGCCAAGTGGCCCAAGCCCAACGGCCATCATCCGAATGGGTTGCAGCCCATGCGGTAAGGCTATCCTTGGTCGGAAACGGCGGCCCATTTCGGCGGGTGTGCAATTCCAAATCACGGGTCCAGCGCAGGTGATCACCACGCCCCGCTGCACCGGAATGGGTCAACGGATGCTTCAATAGCGCCAACAGGTTTTCAGACGTCAAAACCTGACCAAACAGCGCCGCGGTTTGCAACAAAAACCGACCAGGTGCTGACATAGGCAAAGGCAAGCCTGCACTGTCATCCGGCTCGATCTCCCACCGATCCAAAGCGGCCACAACCTGACGCGTTAACACGCGATCTGGCGTGATAAGCGCAGCCGTTTTGCCCGCCTCTGCACACTCCCGCAACTTCAACGCAATTGCGAGCGCCTCAACGCGCGACGATGGGGCTTCGACCAATGCCATATCTTTCGTGGCCAGATCGAGGCCGGTCAAATCCTTGCCCTCGGACATCCATTGATCGGTCACGGGCGCGGGACGCAACGCAAGCGAAACCAGCCGGTTGCGCGCGTCACTTGGCGGCACGGCTTCATCCCATGCGGCAATATCTTGTGGCGAAATTCCCAACGTGTTCTGGAACGCACGGAACCGAAACTGCGGATGATCTGCCGCCGTCATTGCATTATCCATTGCCGCCCAAACATTCAGGGGCAGGCCAAAATCATACCCCGGCAAAACAACCGCACCTTGGGGCAGTTTCGCAACCGCCGACATCAACGAATGCGTCGCCCCGCGCGATCCGGTTGATCCCGCGATGATAACCGGATGAGCTGGCGGGTTGGTGGTCCAGTCCTGACTAAGGCGTTGCACCACCATATGCTGACGGGCTTCTGCATCTGGGGATTGCTTGGCAGAATCGCCAAAATAGTGTTGGATCAAACGCACAAATTCCAGTGCCCGATTCCAGTGGCCAGATTGATCAGAAACATCAAGCGCCTCAATCGCTTCTGGGGTCACGCCTTCGCTCTGCATTTCGTCCATCAAGTTGGCCAGACTGTCGGTCAGATCAAATAACGCGGCACGTGGGGCAAGATTGGGCTGTAGGCGCAGCAGTTCAACGACCAGTTGGGACAATTCCAAGCGACGTTGCAACTTTGGAACGGCGGGCGGAATATCGGCCAAGGCCTCTGTTTTGCCCAGATCAGTTATCAACCGAATGCGCGGCAAAAGCATCGCAGGACCGGCATCAAAAATGTCTCGAATACGGCGCTGCATGCGTTGCGTGTTGACGTAAACCTCAACCGTGGCCAAATACTCTGGAGGCTGGTTTTTGCACCGCTCCAGCAAACCCTGCACCAAAGCTGTTGGAAAATCGACGCCCACAGATAGGCCAAACACCCGGGGCTTTGCCGAGGGATCAAACATTGTGTTGCCCCAGCATTTTTTCAGCGACCTCTATACCAGCCGGTGTGCCGACATCGCACCAACCACCGGTGTGGGTCACGCCAAAAATGCGGTCCGTATCATACATTTGATCCCACAATTCATGCAGGGAAAACTTTTCATCAGAGATGGTTTTTAGCCCATTGGTTTTGATAATCTGCGCGCCGGTATAGACCATTCCTGGCCCACGCTTGATTGTGCCATTTTCCGCTACAAAAAAGTCTCCATCGCGAGTGTACCCTTGCGCACGGTCCGGCGGAACAAGCAACAGCAGTGCGTCCATTTTTTCAGGATCCCACGTTTGCGCAAGCGTCGTCAGCGGGTTTTGCCCTGTCCAGATCGCATCCGTGTTGAATGTGAAAACAGGGTCGGCGCCCAGCAGTGGCAAGGCGTTGCGTAGACCACCACCTGTTTCAAGAATATCCACTTCATGGGACAAGATGACATCGCGATTTTCAAGATGTGCGGCCATCATTCCCGGCAAGTAGTGGGTGTTGACAACGACGGTTTCCAGCGCCGCACCTTCGACAATTTTCAACGCGTGATCAATCAACGCCATGTTCGCGACCTTGATCAGCGGCTTTGGGCAGGTCTTTGTCAACATCCCCATCCGCGTTCCAAAGCCGGCGGCGAACAACATGATAGCGTCAGGCGTTACTGGCATTTTCTTTTTAGCCTTTGCAAAATTTCTGGCGTGGGTTCCGGAAGGGTGTTGAACACTAACGACCTTAGGGCGTTCAACGACGGGTCGGACAGGTCCGATTTCAGGTGGCCCCAAACGCGGGGGATCAGGTCGACGTATGCGGGTTTTTTGGCGACTATGCAAAGTCGGGCAAAGATACCAAGGATGCGCAAATTGCGTTGCGCGCCTTGGGCATTATAGGCCACGCGAAACGCCTTTGGGTCGACACTTGTGGCTTTGACGTATCGGGCGATCATATCGGTTTGGATTTGTGCGGGAACATCACGCCGCGCGTCCTGCAGCAAGGACACCAGATCATAGGAAGGATGCGCCATCACGGCATCTTGGTAGTCAAGCAAACCTGTGCGTTTGATTCCGTTTCGATCCGGCAACCACAGCAGATTTTCAGCATGGTAGTCGCGCAGGGCCATAACGGGTGTGGCTTGGCAATGCTCGGACAGAGCGGCCTCCATTTCGGAAGTGATCAAGCGCGCTTCATCGGGCGTGGCAGGATGGTACCACTCAAAAACGGGGCTGAGAAACGCGGCCATTTTGGCGGGTGTGTAATCCAGTAATCCATCCGGCGGCGGGCGATTATGTAGTTGGACCAACACATCAACTGCCGCGCAATAGAGCCCGTGTTCCATATGAGGTTGTGCTTGGATAAGTCTCGCGAACAACGCATCACCCAAATCCTCGATTAGCAAAAATCCGTTTGCGCTGTCTTGGAACATAATGCGCGGGGCGCTCAAGCCTAGATCGCGCAGATGATTTGTGATGGCAACAAAAGGCCGGACATCTTCGCCTAGGGCTGGTGGTGCATCCATTAAGACCGCAGTTTCGTTACCACGCGTCAGACGTAAATACCTGCGGTTTGAGGCGTCCCCCGCGAGGTGCATTTGCGTGGCGTGGCTCCAGCCGCTTTTTGCCAAAAATTGTGCGCCCAGCGCTTTGCGATTAGACATCAAGACGCTCCAAAATAGTGCACCAACGCGGCGTTGTGGCCTGCAATGTGGCACGGCGCACCTCGGGTGCGCCCGTCATTTGAAGCGACAAAACAAGCGCGTCTGGCGGCGTCAGTTCTCCCAAACGGTCCGGCCACTCAATCAGGCAAAGTGCGGTTTCAAACGCATCTTCAAGGCCCAGTTCCTGGGCTTCATAAGGGGTTGTCAGGCGGTAAAGATCGCAGTGCCAAATTTCAAACTTCGGGGCGTCATAGGTTTGCACCAAGGTGAATGTTGGTGACGGAATGTCCTCGGGTACATCCAGCAGCGCCAAGATTAATGCGCGCGCAAAAAAGCTTTTGCCAGCCCCAATCGACCCTTCAAGCAAGATAACATCGCCGCCCGAAACATGAGGCGCTAAAGCCCTTGCCAGCTTTGCGGTTTCATCTTGGGAGGACAAATCAATGGATATTGAACACGAACACATGGCGGGACTTTAACGCCACAAACCGGCGGCGCAAACCCGTTCATGTCTTGGCTGGTTTTTTTCTGGCAACCTTAGGCTTTGCAGATGGTTTCGCAGTGCGTTTTTGGGTGAGTTTTACAGCAGGTTTCTCGGCGGAAAAGGCCACCATCGTAGCCCCACCAGCGAGCGGCGAAATTTGACATGTAAGGTTTTGACCTGTGTCCAACGTGGCGTGGCCGGACCATTCAGTTCGTTCACCTTGGGTGCAGACAAACCCGCTAACTTCGTCCCATAGCGGCGTTGGATCACACACATCTCGCCAAAGACGGGTAGCGTCTGATATGCTCATTTCGCCGAAGGCCGTACTGGGGTCAACACCCCACAAATCAGTATAGGCAGCGTTTGAAACCGTGATCAAACCGGTTGATGAGAAAACAACCACCGCGTCCTTCAACCCATCCAGAACGGCTTGCCCAACCTCAAGTTCTTGACGGAAATTGCGGGTCAGGGAAATTTCGTCACTGATGTCCTCAAACAATAGTGCGACTGCCCCATCCGCGTGTGGCCTACCGATCACTTTGTAGGTTTGGCCCGAGGGCAAAGTCCAAATTTCCTCATAGGTGCCATCCGCTGCCGCCGCCTCAAGCGCAGTCATTTGCTGGCGCCAGCTTTTGTAATCTTTCGGCTCAGGCATCATCTGATTTTCGCGCAAACGATCCAGCATAGAGTAGAGCGTTGGTCGCCCACTTAAAAACCCGAATGGCAGCTTTGTCAGATCCGTCAGTGCCGGGTTGAACAACGCCAGTTGCCGATCCTTGTCAAAAATTGCCAACCCAATCGACAGATGCGCAAAGGTTTTTGTCAACGTCTGCACAAACCCGTTCAACGACGTTTCAGCCTTAACGATTGGATCGGCTGAGGTGGCGAAACATAGTGTCGATTCATTGACCTTTTTGCTGGTCAAATCATACCACTGCGTTTCATGTGCGGCACTGCTTTCCAATGAAACGCGCGTTGCTTGCGGCATGGCGCTATGCTGTGCAACGGCTGTGTGATTGAACAGGCGCGGTGGCGGCCAGCTGTTAATCTGGTTTTCAGGCAGTGTTGTTTTTGCCAAAGACAAATAGGCCGCATTCGCCCATTCAATCTGCCCATCACGGGTTTCTTGCCACACCAGATAGGGCGCCAATTTGGCCGTATGGCGCAGGGTTTCCAACTCGGCCTCTAACGCAGCAAGGCCCGGCGCGTCAATTTTGGGCGCGTCCGCATCTTTAGGCCCTTCTATAACAAGCCGCGCCAACCCGCTCCACCATTCTGCCTTGATGCAAGACGTATCGTTTTGGTCATCGGGCAAAACCGTCAATGAACCCGCATCACCCAACATCCTCAAATCTTCTCCAAGCGAGGAATATCGGTCAGTGAACACAGTGAGAAACCGCTGCCAATCCGTAGCACCCTCTGTTTTTGGCTCCAGCATTTTACGCGCAGTTTGGGTGGCATCAACCAATGTGTCGTTGTCAAACAAAAAGGCGGTTTCAGCGTCGCTCTCGATCATTAGGCTATAGGTAGACGGTCCGCTTTTGTTAATGGATCGGCTAACAACCCACAGCGCTAACACTGCCACAACAAAGGAAAGTGTGGTGGTCAATATGATGATATTTAGATCAACTTCCAACATCGGCTTTGGCCCGCTCCATTTTCTAGCCCCATTAAGGAAACTCTGCGACGAAAATGGTTAACACCGTGTTAAAGTTCGGGGAATTACGGTTGCATCGGTTGGTTTTCTCCCACCGATTGTTGCGCCTCAGATTTGCTGCGACTGATCATGTCGCGCCGCCAGATCACCTGAACGATTGCGCCACACCGCTCGGGGCGCTCGCTTCGGCTCAAAAACGGATCACACCCATTGGCAAAGCTCAGCTCGGCGCCAGAACGCTCCAACAAGGTTTTTGCGATGAATAATCCAAGCCCCATACCCTCGTATCCAACCCTGTTTTCGGGCTCTTGACTGGGGCGGCGAGTACGCACAAATGGATCACCAATCCGCTTGATCAAATGCGGTGGAAACCCACGCCCGTCGTCGATGATCTTGATAGCGATTTTCGCATCATCCCATTTCACATCAATCCAGACATTCGCGCTGGAAAAATCGACAGCATTTTGAATGAGGTTGCGTAAGCCGTGAATAATTTCGGGCTGCCGCCGCACTTCGGGCTGTTCAGGAGCAACGCCCCCCGGCAACAGCGAAATCGTGACAGGTGTACCGCGGCTCATATGTGGCGCGGCGGCTTCCTCGATCACCGCAGACAGTGGCGCATAACGTAGGTGCAAATCATCTTTGCCGATCTGCCCCATCGAACGTAAAATATCGCGACACCGGTCCACTTGATCCCGGATCAATTCAACATCTTCTTTTTGATCCGGCATATCTGCTAGATCATCCAGCAATTCAACGCTAACCAGCTTTATGGTCGCAAGCGGTGTACCCATTTCATGCGCAGCCGCCGCAACAACGCCGCCCAAATCGGTCAATTTTTGTTCGCGGGACAACGCCATTTGTGTCGCTAACAGGGCCTCGGACATTGAATCAATTTCGGCGGTCACGCGGCGCTCATACAGACCCAGAAACATAGTCCCGATCAAGATCGCCACCCAAAACCCAAACACAAACACATCCGGCATGATCAGGATTGCCCCGTCACTGGTGCGCAGGGTGATGTTAAACCAGCCAACCAATGTGGTGACGGTGATGGTCACCAACCCCAAAAATATAGTCGCGCGGGATTGTAACACCGTTGCCGATATCGCCACCGGTACAAGGATCAACAGCGAAAACGGGTTGTGCAACCCGCCCGTCAAATACAGCAAAACCCCCAGCTGCAAAATGTCGAACAGGAACATCAACATTAACTGGGTTTGCGTCATGCGTTTGCTGTCTGGAAAAACCGACATCGCCACCAGATTGCCAATGGTGGATATGCCAACCACCAAAAAACACAGGCCCAAATTGAGCTGGAGGTCGAAATACCGCACTGCAATGGTGATCGCCGCAATCTGGCCAAAAATCGCCACCCAGCGCAACGCAATAAAGGTTCGCAGGCGAATCCAGTCGCTGCGCTGATGGCGAACAAATGAATTGGTGTTACTATCCGTCATGTTTTCCCTTAGGTCCTAAGTGCGGCAACCTGTGCTATTGTTAGTCTGCTCTGATAAGACGATCAATGCACTGTAATTCAAGATCAGGAGAATGAGAACAATGCGTATGATTTCTATAGTTGCGGTCGCGGTTGTGGCTTCTTTGTTGGGGGTGCTTTGGTACCTGACAGCTAAACAAAGCGCAGATGATCTGTTTGCCCAATGTCGCGCCAGTAACGTGGCCGGGGGTGCTGGTACCATTGGTGGGCCGTTTGAATTGGTTGATGAGACCGGTAAAACCGTGACGGACAAGGATGTCATCACCGGACCGACCTTGGTCTATTTTGGCTATACCTTCTGTCCAGACGTTTGCCCGCTTGATAACGCACGCAACGCCGAAGCCGTTACCATTCTGGAAGAAGAGATGGGTAAAATCGTCAAACCAGTCTTTATCTCGATCGACCCTGAACGTGACACGCCTGACGCCCTCGCCGAATTCACCGACATCATGCATCCCCGCATGTTGGGTCTGACGGGTACGCCCGCGCAAACCAAAGCCGCCTCCAAGGCCTATCACACCTACTTCAAAAAACAGGAAGAGGGTGATCCGGAGTATTATCTGGTCGATCACTCAACCCAAACCTATCTGATGTTCCCTGAACACGGGTTTGTTGAGTTTTTCCGACGGGATGAAACCGCCGAGGGCATGGCCAAGCGCGTTGGTTGTTTCGTGGACGCAGCGTCCTAACCTTAAATTGACCCGCCCAATGGGAAAGCCTAGGGTGGGATAGAACAGGTTGATTCAAGGGGGGAAACACATGACCGAAGGTGATCTAAACGAGATCGGTGAAGACAAAACATTGCTTCTTGTTGATGATGACGAGCCGTTTTTGAAACGCCTTGCCCGTGCTATGGAAAAGCGCGGCTTCGCGCCCGAAATGGCCGGTTCTGTTGCGGCGGGGCGCGCGATTGCGACTGCCCGTCCGCCAGCCTATGCCGTGGTTGATCTACGGCTCGAGGATGGCAACGGGCTGGACGTGGTCGAAGTGTTGCGCGAAAAACGCCCTGATTGCCGTGTTGTGGTTCTGACAGGCTATGGCGCGATTGCCACAGCGGTTGCCGCGGTCAAAATTGGCGCTGTCGATTATCTGTCCAAACCAGCTGACGCCAATGATGTGACGGCGGCGCTATTGGCCAAGCCAGATGAATTGCCACCACCGCCGGAAAATCCAATGTCGGCGGACCGTGTGCGTTGGGAACATATTCAGCGGGTGTATGAGCTGTGTGATCGCAACGTCTCGGAAACTGCGCGCCGTTTGAATATGCACCGCCGCACGCTGCAGCGCATTTTGGCAAAACGTAGCCCACGTTAACCCTAGATCAACTGTACCATTCGTTGTAGCCTTTCGAAAAATGGAGGGCATGAATGAATCTTGCAAACTGGTTGGTGAAAACCGCAAAACTTCACCCTGATGCGCCGGCGTTGTTCAACGGCGCGACCTGCTGTGCGACCTACACTGAATTCTCCAGGCGCGCCGCCGCCATCGCGGCACATCTACAAACTGAACTGGGCGTGACCAAAGGCGACCGTGTTGCGGTGTTCCTGCCCAATTGCACCGAGTATCTTGAAACGCTTTATGGCATCTGGTTCTTGGGGGCGATTGCGGTTCCGGTCAACGGCAAGCTGCACGAAAAAGAGGCCAGCTGGATTGTCAGCGATGCAGGCGCCAAGGTGGTTTTTACCAACGCGGCGCTTGATCTTGCCGCAGAGGCGCGCGTCATCACTACCGATACGTTTCAGATGCTCTACAAAACCACGCCAATGCCCAACCCCGTTCCGATAGCGCATAGCGATTTGGTCTGGCTGTTTTACACTTCCGGCACCACGGGAAAACCCAAAGGCGTGATGCTGACCTCGGCCAATATCATTGCTATGACCCTGTCCTATTTCGCCGATGTGGATGACGTAAACAAAAGCGATGCCGCACTCTATGCGGCCCCCATGTCGCACGGCGCGGGGATCTATAATTTTATGCATGTGATCCGGGCCGCGCGTCATGTTGTTCCATTGTCTGGCGGCTTTGATGCCGACGAAATTTTGACCCTCGCACCCGCGTTGCAAAATGTCTCGATGTTCGCCGCCCCCACGATGGTGCGCCGTCTGATCGACTGCGCCAAAACCCGCGGCGAGGATGGCAATGGCATACGCACTATCGTCTATGCAGGTGGCCCGATGTATCTGGCCGACATCATCGAAGCTGTTGACGTAATGGGCGCACGTTTCATTCAGGTCTTGGGCCAAGGCGAATGCCCGATGTCTATCACGGCGCTTTCGCGTGATCTGGTTGCGGATCGGACCCACCCAAATTGGCGTCAGCGCCTTGCGGGTGTTGGCGTAGCGCAAAGCGTGGTGTCCGTTCGGATTTGTGATGCGCTGGGCAATGAAAACCCAACAGGTGAAGTTGGCGAAATCTGCGTCTCGGGCACCCCCGTGATGGCAGGCTATTGGCAGAATCCAGATGCCACAGCCGACACCATCGTTGAGGGTTGGCTAAAAACCGGTGACATGGGCGTGATGGATGCGGATGGTTTCATCACCTTGCATGATCGCGCCAAGGATATGGTGATCTCTGGCGGCTCCAACATCTACCCGCGCGAGGTCGAGGAAGTGCTGCTGCAACACCCCGATGTGTCCGAAGTTTCCGTCGTCGGAAAAACCGATCCCGAATGGGGCGAAATCGTCGTGGCCTTTATAGTCGGTGACACCATCGACGCGCCGGCGCTGGACGCCTTTTGCCTAGACCAAATCGCGAGGTTCAAGCGGCCGAAACTGTATCGTTTTGTGTCGGAGCTGCCGAAAAACAACTACGGCAAAGTGCTGAAAACGGACCTGCGCCAACAGTTGGAAAACGAGGATTAGATCATGACAAACACCCCTCTTGATAAGCGCACCGCATTCGTCACCGGATCGACACAGGGCATCGGTTTGGCTGTGGCTAAATCATTGGCCAGCGCCGGTGCGAATGTGGCGCTGCACGGGTTGGCAGCGCCGCAAGAGGCCGAATCCGCGATGGCCGAAGTCCGCGCAGCTGGCGCCCCCGACGTAATCTTTTTGGACCACGATGTCAGCGACACAAAAGCCATTGATGCGATGCTGAAAACCTTACAAGAATGGCGCAACATCGACGTGTTGGTCAACAACGCAGGCATGCAAAAAACGGCCTCCATTGCGGATGCAACCGCGCAGCTTTGGGACGCGGTGATCGCCGTGAACCTGTCCGCTCCGTTTCATATCATGCGCGCCTTGTTGCCCGGCATGGCCACGCGTGGATTTGGCCGCGTGATCAACATCGCTTCGGTGCATGGCTTGGTCGCGTCGGTCGACAAGGCGCCTTATGTGTCATCGAAATTCGGGCTGGTTGGCCTTAGCAAAGTCGCCGCCCTTGAATATGCCGCAAAGGGGTCCAAAGCTTCGGGCGGGATCACGGTGAACTGCATCTGTCCTGGCTGGACCGAAACCACCCTGATCCAACCTCAAGTCGACGCCCGCGCCGCACAGTTTGGTGGTGACCGCGACCTGGGAATTGCCGACCTGCTGTCCGAAAAGCAACCCAGTAAACGCACCTCGGACCCTAGTGAAATTGGCGAGCTGTGCTTATGGCTGTGCCAACGTGCCGCCCATAATATCACGGGCACTTCTATACCCGTTGATGGGGGTTGGACTGCACAATGATCCGCGTCTTTGTTATAGCAGTCGCCCTGTCTGGTTGCGCCACTGCCGAACCACCTGCCCCCCCGATGCCGCAACGTATTAGCCCAGCAGCAAGCGGGCTAAAGATCGCCCATAGTGGCGGGCAAGAAATCAGCTTTGGACGCAGTCAATTGGGGGTCGAAACAGCGACCAACAGATTGGTAGGTGCAGTGCCGGTAAAGGGTGGGATCAACGCCCAAGGGTGTGAATTACGGCAATGGAAAAACGGCTTGGAATTGGTGTTTCAACGCGGTCGATTTGTCGGCTGGATCGCAGGGCCACCGGTATGGGGGTCACCCGCACAGGCGGCTGGAAACACCTGCGGATTTGACACGCACAACGCGGGTTAAAGCAGCAGCCGTTTGCTGATCCGGTCAACCGTGCTGCCATCGTTCAACTGCACAGGTTCACCCATTGAATGATCTTCAAACCCCATCTTGGAATAATAGGCCAAACCACCGGTGTTGTCGGCGCGGATGGTCGCATCAATTTCGGTAAACCCAAGCGCGGGTGCGGCGGCGCGGGTGGTGGCAAACAGCGCGGTGCCGATGCCACGTTTGGTGCCACCAACTTTGCTAAAGGTCGCAATGATCCCGAGGGTCTTGGGCAAATCATCGTAGTATTCAAGCGACTGATATCCAAGCAGGTCACCTGAAGATTTGTCACAGGCGACATGAATGCATCCGGTGGTTTTCAGCGTCTCGATAAAGGTTTTTGTTGTCTCAATCGAGACTTCCTCAAGAAGGGCGGTCGTGCCGCCGATGCGAACGATCTCGTTCAACAAATCGGTCATCTGAGCGGCGTCAGAAAGGGTGGCGGGGCGGATGATCATGACTTGTCCTTACAGGTTCGCAACCAGCTGATAAATGCGTTTAAGTTTTTAGACTGTACCTCCTTTCGAGTCACAAGGTAATAACCCAATGTACCGGATTCTGCGGTGAATAGATTGACCAATGCACCGCTTTTCAGATCTTTCTCGGCCACCGCAAGTGTGGCAATCGCCACGCCATATCCTGACATCGCGGCAACATGAGCAAGGGTCGAAGTTGGGAACTCGGTTGTGTTGGCGGTAGACAGATCAAACCCCAATTCCTCGGCCCAAAGCCTCTGGTCCTGACGCTCGGTTTCCAGCAACCATTTTGCATCAGCCAAATCGGACAGTTTGTACACTTTACGGTCTTTTATGTACTCTTTGCTCGCAACGACCACAAATTGCGCCGAAGTTAGCAATTCGATTTGATATCCCGCCCAAACCCCCTTGCCATAGCGGATCGCAAGGTCCACCCCGTCGCGGCGCAAATCCGTCAAACCAACCCCGGGTTGTAGCATCACCTCTATGCCGGGGTGCTTGGCCCAAAATTCGCCTAGGCGCGGCATCAGCCAGCTTTCGGCAAAGGACGGGGTCAGGGCGATTTTCAATGGGCGATCATTGGATTCGGCCTGAAGCTCATTCACGCCGCCCTGAATGGTCAAAAACCCCTCAGAAAGCTGATCTGCCAAGCGTTGGCCGCTTGGGGTTAGTTCCATCTTGCGCCCTTGACGGTACAGCAGGCTTTGGGAAAAGAAGTTTTCCAGCCCGCGCACATGCTGGGCAATCGCGGCGTGGGTGACGTTCAATTCACGGCCAGCGGCGCTAAAGCTGTTGAGCCGTGCGGTTGCCTCAAAAGCCCGCAAGCCAGAGAGCGATGGAATATTTCGCCAGTCCATAGGTACATCCTGATAGTTCAGCTTTCATATCGAAATTCTTACAGATTCGAATCCCCAACGCAATAGGCCTAGATGTAAGGCATCAAACAAACGAAAGGAAACGATATGTTATCTATTATTTCAAATGCTCTGCGCGTTGCCACACGGACTGAAAACACGCCCGAGGCAGACATGCGGCGCTATAAAGCCAAACAGGAATCGCGTCGCCGTGACGAAGAATATTATCGTCGCTGGCTGACAACCATGGGTGGCCGACAGTAGTCAGAGTTGACTAAGCAACACATTATGACGTGCGGTGAAATCCTGACGCACGGCCAAAGGGGGGCGCAGATGAATGCGCAGACCCTTGATAATATCAGGGGCGGGCTTGCCAAACAGCTTGTCCGCCTCAGACACAGTAAAGCCAGCGATTTGCGTGGCCTCCAGCCAAGCGCTGATTTTGTCTGCTGTTTTGATCTGCTTTTTGACCGCAACCGGAAGGGTGGCGGGCAGGCCGAATTTGATGTGAATGGCGGCTGTTAAACGATCGTCCAGCACCCCGTACCCCGGCCCGACAGCGGCCTTCACGGGTGAAATCATATCCCCAATCACATATTCAGGTGCGTCGTGTAAAAGCGCTGCCAAACGCCACCTTATGGGTGCTTTGGGCTGGATTAGAGCATAAATCTGCTCAACCAAAAGTGAATGTTCCGCCACAGAGTAAGCATAGTCACCGATGGTTTGCCCATTCCAACGCGCCACAAAAGCCAACCCATGCGCGATGTCTTCGATCTCGATATCCATCGGGGTGGGATCCAGTAGATCAAGCCTGCGACCAGAAAGCATACGTTGCCAAGCGCGAGGTTGAGAGGCCATGTGGACGGTTCCTTAGTTAGAGTTATACTCGGGCTGCTTGCCGATACTGACGCATTTGAGAAGCGCCGTCATTCGCAATTTTTTTGTCAAAGGGCAATATTCTTAACCCAAGCGGGATTCGCCAGTTAATGGCTTCATAAGTTGCTCTCGCTAATAACCAGTGCTATCAGCCCTCAGAACTGCACTTATCGCGTTAGGAAAAGCCAAATGGCAACGGATTATATTGTAAAAGACATCGCGCTGGCCGCTTATGGCCGCAAAGAATTGGATATTGCTGAAACCGAAATGCCAGGCCTGATGGCGCTGCGTGCTGAATATGGCGACAGCCAACCATTGAAGGGCGCGCGGATTGCCGGTTCTTTGCACATGACCATTCAAACCGCGTGTTTGATTGAAACATTGGTTGCGCTGGGCGCGGAGGTGCGTTGGGCATCTTGCAACATCTTCTCAACCCAAGACCATGCGGCCGCCGTGATTGCTGATGCGGGCATTCCTGTATTCGCCATCAAGGGCCAGTCCCTGGAAGAGCATTGGGATTACCAAGACAAAATTTTCTTGTTCAATGAAGGGACATGTAACCTGATTCTGGATGATGGTGGCGATGCCACACTATACATCCTGTTGGGTGCCCGCGCCGAAGCCGGCGAGATGGAATTGCTGGAAAACCCGCAATCCGAAGAAGAGACCGCTATTTACGCGCAGATCAAAAAGCGTCTGGCATCCAGCCCGGGCTGGTTTGCTGCACAACGCGATGCCATCCAAGGTGTTTCCGAGGAAACAACAACCGGCGTTCACCGTCTGTATGAGCTGGTCAAGCAAGGCCAGCTGCCGTTCCCGGCCATTAACGTGAACGACTCGGTCACCAAGTCCAAGTTTGACAATAAATATGGCTGTAAAGAATCGCTGGTCGACGGCATTCGTCGCGCCACCGACACAATGATGGCCGGTAAGGTTGCCGTTGTTTGTGGCTATGGCGATGTTGGCAAAGGCTCGGCTGCGTCCTTGTCTGGTGCTGGTGCGCGCGTGAAAGTAACTGAAGTTGATCCGATCTGTGCGCTGCAAGCCGCGATGGACGGTTTCGAAGTTGTTGTGTTGGAAGACGTTGTCGACAGTGCCGATATCTTTATCACCACAACCGGCAACAAAGATGTGATCCGCATCGAGCATATGCGCGAAATGAAGGACATGGCGATTGTTGGCAACATCGGCCATTTTGACAACGAAATTCAGGTCGCAAGCCTGAAAAACCACAAATGGACCAACATCAAGGACCAAGTGGACATGATCGAAATGCCATCTGGCGCCCGTTTGATCCTGTTGTCCGAGGGTCGTTTGTTGAACCTTGGTAACGCGACAGGCCATCCAAGTTTCGTGATGTCGGCGTCCTTTACCAACCAGACATTGGCACAGATCGAACTCTGGACCAAAGGCGACGAGTATAAGAATGACGTCTATATTCTGCCCAAACATCTGGACGAAAAAGTTGCACGCCTGCATCTGGACCGGATTGGTGTGAAACTGTCCAAACTGGATAAAACCCAAGCAGACTATATCGGCGTGTCAGTTGATGGTCCTTACAAACCGGAACATTATCGCTACTAATTTCTTGTAATCATTGCATGAAAACGAGACCTGAGCCGCCGTCCTGATTTATACAGGACGGCGGTTTTGTTTCGGGCGGCAAAGAAACGCGACGTCAAACAAAATACCTTTGTATTTGGCACAATTAGCTATAGTTTATGAACAATGGCCCATGTTGGGTCACTTAAGCGAAGCGATGCTTCGGTAATTTTGGTGGGAGTATAACTATGGGTAAAAGAGATGACCTGATCGCGCAGTATGCCGACGATCTAAAAAACAAATGTGGCATGTCAGCTGACATGGACTTGCTGACAAAAGTTACGATCGGTTGTGGCCCTGCCATCTATAACGCCGATGCGTCGACTGTTGCTGCGACCCAGCCCGATGAGATCGCAACAGTGAAAAACAATTTCCTGATCAAAAAGCTGGGTCTGTCCGATGGCCCGCAATTGGACGATGCCATCAATTCCGTTCTGACGACATATGGCCAATCCGAGCGTAACAAATATCGCGCTGTGGTTTACTATATGCTGACCAAACACTTCGGCAAAGAATCCGTCTACGGCTAATCGGCTGACTGGTTGTGATCAAAGCGCCCGTCATTTTGGCGGGCGTTTTTCGTTGCAGGTGCAATTTGTTCAAAATTTGAGCTTTTTTGTCAGCACTCCGCGTTTGATTGGAATCATCCGCTGGGCTAGTGTCATTTCATCGGGCCAGGATGGCCGGAACCTATTTATATTCACGTGTGGTGCCACTAAGGGAGCACGTGGGGTGAAGGAGGGTTCCGGGGGGTCGGGACCCTCCTATTTTTTCAAAACAGCGTTAGAACAATGCCCATCAAGGTGGAGCCAATAACTGCATATCCGCCATCAATAATGGTCAGGGCGCGTGGTCGCATGGAAAACGCGTAATTTGTTGCAATCCAAGGGGTTACAATGAACACGCCGATGCCAAACCCAGCAACCATCCCTTTGCCGACATCCACAATCCCAGCCAGCATAAATATGTGGCGCATCATGCCTGCGATGATGATCGCGCAGACAAAGGCGATGATAAACGGTGCAGGGCCGCCGACCATTTTCCCGTTTTCATCTTTTATATCGGACTCGGCCACACCAGCCGCTGCCATCCAAGGCTTGGCCAGAACCATATACCAGACCGAGCCAAAGGCGTATGAAGCCACCGCCGCCGCTAAAACGTTCAAAATTTCCATGAGTGTTCTCCTGTTTGCGTTGCGTACAAACAGGATAGTGCAGGGTGGTGATCAGGGCAAACCGGGTCTAAAAATCGCCTTCGGCCGCACGGGCCAGAATGTCTTGCATGATGTCTTTGACTTCTAGTGCTTCTTTCAACAATCCAGGCGGCAAGGTTTTCCCACCGTAGATCATCATGTCCATATCCAGCGTGTAAATCCATAGCTGACCGGTCTCGTCTTCGACCAGCGAGACCCGGCAAGGCAAATAGGCGGCATAGGCGATGTCATGTTCGATCATTTTGGCAGCGGTCAGCGGGTTACAATACAAATAGATGTTCAATTTGCGCCATGGCTTACCATTCATCGCAGCCACTTGATCACCCAGCGGCAGCTCTCCGACGCCACGGATGTTGCGATCAATGGCGACTTGTTTGATGGATTCATCCACCTCTTCAAAGGTCAGACCTTCGGCGACCTTAGCGCTCCAAACCGTTGCGGCAGCGCCGTTTCCAGTTTCCGCCAGCCGGTCCATCATGCCCTTGTAGGTCTCGAACGCCCTGTCATCAAAACCATCAAACGCGACTTTGTATTTATAGAGTGAAGGTCCCAGCCAAACGGCCAAGCCCACGGCGATAACACCCAAAATTGCCAAAATATTGCGGATAAAGGTCATATCTAGTCTCCAGAAAAATCCATCGCCGTAATACATTATGATACATGAATATGGAGTTTTGGCAACAATCCGAATTCACAGCAGGGCTTAAACGCCGCCTAAATCGCAAATGATCGCCCATTCAGCTGGCGTAACGGGTTGCACAGACAAGCGGGAATTGTTGACTAAAACCATGTCACTTAGTCGCGGGTCTTCTTTGCACATTTGCAAGGTGACCGGCGTTTTCAGCGACTTAGAGGCCTTGATGTCGACGCAATCCCAGCGTTCATCGTCGGTGGTGCTGTCAGGATGGGCAGTGGCAATCACCTCGACAATACCAACAACGCATTTTTCCTTTTGCGAAAGATAGAAAAACCCCAGATCACCAATTTCCATCACGCGCATGAAATTACGCGCCTGATAATTGCGCACCCCATCCCATTCTTCGCCAGCGTCACCTTTGGCCAACTGGTCTTCCCAGCTCCATGTTGAAACTTCAGATTTGAACAGCCAATACGCCATTAGCCAACCACCTTTTTCCATTCGCGCAACGTGACGGAGTCAAACAAACCTGCCTTTGCATAGGGGTCATTGGCGGCCCATTTTTCGGCGTCGGCCATGTTGTCGACAGATAGGATCAACAGCGATCCCGTCATGTTTTCGCCGTCCAAAAAGGGGCCGGCAAGCTCTACCACGCCTGTGTCTGCGACATAGGCAAGGTGGGCTTCGCGATTGTCCAAACGTGTTTGCAAAGCGTTCGGCTTGTCGATGGCAATTAGCGCAATACGCATATTCTATTCCTTTTTAAGAGGGCGAGAGAGCAAAGCTTTCATAGCTTCAGAGACAGTGATTTTTTGCAGCAAAATGTCCGCGACGACCGTCGCCAGCGGCATATCAACTTTGTGCAATTTGGCCACATTAGAGACTGCTATCGCGGTTTTGGCACCCTCGACGGTGATATTTGGATCGAACGGTTCATTGCGCCCCAAGGACAGGCCGAAAGCATAGTTTCGGGACTGTGCCGAGGTGCAAGTCAGGGCCAAATCACCAAACCCGGATAGACCGGATAAAGTTAACGGGTTTGCGCCAAATGTTTGCGCCAAACGCTGCATTTCAGCATAGCCGCGCGTCATGATTGCGGCGCGCGCACTTTCGCCAAATCCCGCCCCGATGGTGGCACCACAAGCGATGGCAACGACATTTTTCAGCGCACCGCCTAGTTCGGCCCCCGTGGTATCGGTGGTGCGGTACAGTCGTAAATTGTTGGTGGACAACTGTTCTTGCAGATCCTCGCCGATTTTATCATCCGCACAGGCCAGCGTCAGCGCGGTCGGCAGGCCCGCTGCGATGTCATGGGCGAAACTGGGGCCGGTCAGGATCGCGGGGGTCGCGTCAGGGCAATGGTGCGCCAGAGTGGCAATCGGACCGCGATTGGTGGCCAGATCAATGCCCTTACAGCAAGCAACCAGAACTTTGCCACTTAGCGCAACGGAGTGTTCCGCC
>Ga0209633_10000188_pt1 | contig 74998 bp, 73 predicted proteins | sample Cruoilmetagenom1_FD_187290 | JGI IMG/M metagenome (GOLD analysis project Ga0209633, IMG submission 187290) | Oil polluted marine microbial communities from Coal Oil Point, Santa Barbara, California, USA - Sample 1 (SPAdes) (version 2) | ecosystem: Environmental > Aquatic > Marine > Oil seeps ... | reverse complement strand
ACTTGTCACTTTAGATGACGAATAATAGGGTGTTACTTCTTCTAGTTGTTAATAGTAATTTAATAATGATAAAAAGAACTTAATTTAATTGGCTATTGTGTGTTAACATAATACACCGTTATACAACAATAATTGTAGAATATCATAAAAACAAAAAAGGATTTATTGTTGAAAATATAATTAAGGTTGCATATATTTTTACAAATACATTTCGGGAGAAAGAGCAGAATGAAATTAAAAATTATGCGAATGATAATTCTATCAACGTTTTTTTTATTGAATAGTATTAATTCTCAAAACATTATAGATATGACAGATGATTTTGAAAACGGACTTAATAATTGGGATTTCTTTAATAAAAAAACAATGGAACCAATCCCTGATGAAAATTATTGGGTTAATTCAGAAGATGATGAACATGGCATGGTACTATCACTGCCTCCTGGACAATTAATTTCACTGATAAAAGGATCAGAGAAATGGAGTAACTATAAGATTGAGGGTGATGTCTATTTCCCAAAGACAGAAGCGAGTTTAATGGGCCTCGTTTATAATTTAAATATTATTCCCAGACCTAAAACAAATGAGGAATTAACTAGAGTTGAATTCGGTTCTGTCTATATTAAATGTGGAGGTAGTTATATAAGGGTCAATCCGCACTATGACGGAACTGCCGGTCGTGCTCTTTATGATGAATATAAGACACCCCTAACTGGCGAGGCTGAAGTAAGTGTTGGCGAGTGGAAACATTTCAAATACGAAATTTTTGGAGGGGCATGTCATCTATATGTGGATGATATGAGAAAACCGAAAGTGACTTTTAATGGATATCATTTTACTTCAGGACGTGTTGGTTTCAGACCTCGCTCAGCCGGTAGTGAATGCTGGATTGACAACATAGAAATTAACTCAATCAACGGACTATCCTTCAAAAGTCAAGTTAACTCAAATATTAATAAACGCAATAAGAGTAAATTAATTACAGATTGGATGACAATTGGACCTTTTAAGAACAGAGTTAAGGAAATTGAGGAGGCCTCAACTTTTCAGAACTGTATTTATACAGTTACTGATTATAAATACAAGTTCGATGACTTTCCCACAGATAATCGTGGTTGTGTGATATCTGGGAGAATTTGTGATTTCAATCCGCCTGATAGAAAGTTGGCATATTTTAGTACCCAGATTAATTCAGACATGAATAAAATGGCAACTTTTAGATTCAGTTCCCGAAGTGATTTAATGATTTTTGTTAATGGAAAGCTAGTAGGAAATATCGAAAAGGTAGATCAAATCTGGCCGGATTTCTGGTGCGAAGATCGGCATAAGCCAACAGACATTGAGGTTCAGCTCGAAGCTAGAGTCAATTTCATTACTATTCTTGTAAATGGTGGCCAATATCCAGGATGTGGATTTTACCTATATGTTGAAGATGAACGCAAAATCAATAATCAATAATGATACGATTTTATATAGTGGCTGCAATGTATAACCTCTTAAATAAGTCCTCCATATTTATCAGCCTATGGCTGAGGCGGATAAATAAAAAGTCAAGAGGATAAAAAGATATATCCCAATAAAAATTGATAAAAAAGTTCTACGCCATAGGCGTATAAATTTGAATTCACATTGAAGGTTTGTATTATTATGCTGTATAGTTTGTAAAATGAAAATAAGAAGTAAAATTATACAGGTAAGTTAACCTCCATTTGAAACGGCTATCTCCATGAATCGAAATAAAGCTCCCTGGTACACTCTCCTATTACTCATCTTGGCTGGTGAATCTGTATTTATTCTACCATTTGTTCTTGCACGAGTATTCAGGCCTACGGTGCTTGATGCATTTGGCTTGGATAATGTACAGTTGGGTATATGTTTCTCGATTTACGGTATAGTAGCCTTGCTATCTTATCTCTTTGGAGGTCCCTTAGCCGATAAGTTCCCTCCAAGAAAATTGATTGCAGTAGCGCTATGGATGACTGCCTTAGGAGGCTTGGTATATGCGACTTTTCCTAGTTATACTGTATTAAAAATACTATATGGCTATTGGGGAATTACGACCATTTTTATATTCTGGGCTCCGATGATCAAGGCAACTCGAGTGTGGGGTGGTTCCACCTCACAAGGCAAGGCATTTGGTTTTTTGGACGGCGGACGCGGATTAGTGGGAGCTCTATTTGGTGCCATGGGCATACTTATTTTTTCGATATTTATTAGTTCAGAAATTACAGAAGCAACCGTTTCTGAAAGAAGAGTAGCCTTTAAGTATGTGATTTTGGTAACCTCCGGCGTAGTTGTTCTTGTAGGCCTATTAGTGTGGTTTTTTATGAAAATAGATCGCAAATCAGAAAAAGAAATCATTTTGAAGAAAATCTCGATACTACAAATAAAAGAAGTGTTGCGTTTACCCTCTGTTTGGTTACTGATGATTATTATTCTATGTGCTTATGTAGGTTACAAAATCACAGATGTATTTTCACTTTATGCTCAAGACGTTATGCTGTATGACCAAGTGGAGTCGGCCCAGGTAGGGACGTTTTTGTTATTTGTCCGTCCTTTTATTGGAGTACTAATTGGTGTAATGGCAGACCGATCACAAATCGTCTTCTGGTTAGTCGTAAGTTTTGTGCTTTCATTCTTCGGAGCATTATTGTTTGCTACTGGTATAATTTTGAATTCGGCAACAATTTTATTTTTTGTATCGATTTTAATCGTGTCAGCTGGAGTGTACGCCGCACGTTCTCTATATTTTGCCGTGATGGAGAGAGGGCAAATCCCATTAGTTCTTACCGGGACTGCTGTTGGCATTATTTCTCTCATAGGATATACGCCCGATATATTCTTGGGACCTGCAATGGGATACCTATTAGAGAATTCACCGGGTGTAGTGGGGCATCAACATGTGTTCTGGATGTTGGCTTTATTTTCCTTTATCGGTGGAATTGCCGCTTGGTATTATTACCGAAGGTATAGAAGAAAAAAAAGAGGTTAACAAAGCCAAACCGTTAGTATTTGTGACAATTCAATTAAGGGGTGCGTATAACCGCTGTTCAAGCCGAATGCGAAATGTTCTTGGGCGTAATTTGTAAAATGTAAAATTGAAAGTTTTTAGTAATTTTGCATTTCAGTAAAGTGCAATTGATGGTTTAATTTATTACTTATTTTAGTTAGTTCTTAAAAAAGTCTTGTGTGGGAATGAAGTATTTGTTTTGCGGCGGGAGAAGAATCTAATAATACAAACCCCCCCCCTTCCAAAAGACAACACATCTTAATAATATTAATATTGAATATTAAATAATATTTTTCTTATTTTTAATAAGTATAAGCAATTACTTAACAGTTACTTACAGAAACGAAACAGAAGTGTAAATAGAATGTTATACGGAACAAGCATCCGTGATAACAATCACTCAGCATTATATATAGTTAGCTTAACTAATAGTTATATAGCAAAATAAAAAAAGGAAAGTATGTTAATAAAAATAGCATTAAATGGGGCTCGACCAAAAGAACAAAATAAATTTCTTCCTCAATCGCTTAGTGAAATTGAGGAAGAAGTAAAACTTTTATATAAAAATGGACATAAAGTTTTTCATATTCATTGTTACGATGAAAATGGCAATGAAAGTTTAAAACCAAATGATGTTAATAAATTGGTGTATTTAGTAAAAAACATTTCTTCTGAAATACAAATTGGTATTAGTTCTGGTGACTGGATTGAACCAGATATAGAAAAGAGAAAGAACTATATAAGAGAATGGAATAATATCCCAGATTTTATATCTCTCAATATGATTGAAGACGATGCAATCGAAATAGCAAAATTACTCATTTCAAAAGGAGTAAAAATTGAAGCTGGTTTAAATGAAAAGAAAGCAGCAGAAATATTTGTTGAAAGTGATTTGTTTAAAAAATGTTATAGAATTTTAATTGAACCAGAGCCAGAAGAGATTAGTGCTGCAATAGATACAATAAATGAAATTGAAGAAATATTAAATCAACATAAGCTAGAAACCCCAATATTATTACATGGATTTAATGTTGTATCGTGGGAGTTATTGAGAGAAGCAAAAAAGAGAGGTTATGATAGTAGAATTGGAATGGAGGATACAATCTATCTTGAAAATGGTGAAATAGTAAAGGGAAATTTAGAACTAATCCAATATGCAAATAAAATATTAAATGCTATATAACATCTTAAATAAGTCCGCCAGAGGCGGATAAATAAAAAGTCAAGTAGTAATAGATTACTTGATCAAAATAAATTGATAAAAAGTTCTACGCCATAGGCGTATAAATTTGATAAATTGTAATAAACATAAAAAGCCAAAATACCTAGTTAGGTTTACCAAGAAGGCCGCGCCAAAGGCGGGCAAGCAACCAAACCTTACTTCGATAAACTCAGTACAGGCTTACGGAGCTTTCTAACAAAAGATTTATTCGTTATTCCTAAATTAAAGGAACGATTTCAGATATTTAATTGGTTTATCTTCCTTTGGCGGACAATTTATCTATACCTGTAGGTAGACAGAAGCAACTCATAACTTGAATTTTCTTAAAGTAAACGAAGAAAAGGATTTGCAACAAAATTATTTTGCTCACTTTTGGAGAAAACTTCTTCCGAACATATTAAAATAATTAACACCGATAACTTTTATGAACCATTTAAACATTTTGCTGGAAAATTAGGCATTCCGGATGGCATTGGTCAATATGAAATGATTCTGAAATTTTGACTTAATACATAGAAAGGCCCTTGTTATTCTGATCCCGCTGTTTTGTGGAGGGAAAAGAGTCTAATAGTATCGACCCCTTATAAAAGATCCCTTGTCTTAATAATATAAAAATAATACAGAAGTGTAAATAGAGTGTTATACGGAACAGGCATTCGTGATAATAATCTTTTAACATATTATATAATTCAGTATAACATATAGTTATAAACTCATTATTGTTTCAAACAATGCAATTGATAGAATAAGGAATCCTATTAATGATTTTTTTGAATAGAAATTGTATTATTGTAAAAAAATATATAAACAATTGTGCTTATATCACTAATTTGGACGGATAAGAACAATTACATATACACTAACGCTAGCCATCAATAAAGTGAAGTAAAACCAATGATAAAATTCTTTAGAAAGATTAGACAAAAATTACTATCTGAGAGTAAATTCAGTCAGTATCTGATTTATGCAATTGGAGAAATTGTACTGGTAGTAATAGGAATATTGATTGCACTTCAGATTAATAATTGGAATGCAGAACAAAAAATTGAAAAAGAAGAAATAGGCATATTAAATAATCTTTTGGAGAGTCTATATTCAGCAAAGGAACAATCTGATATTGAGATTTTTAATGAAAACCAACTGAGGGAGTCACTACTTGTTGCCTTAGGGAAAAGTTCTAACAAAAGTAAGCTTGGTATAAATACTATTTCTGACTCATTGTTTTTCGACATGTTATGGAATTCTAATCCAAGAGTGCCAGTTCTAAATTCTTATTCAGATATAAAAAATACTGGTAAAATAGGTATCATAAAAAATCGTACCATACGTGAGAATTTTACCAATTTAGAAAGAACCCTTACTGAATTAACTATTTTTATAGAAGATCGATTAGAAGTACAACAAATGCGTATCGATGACATTCTTGTTAATGATGTGAATTTTGTTCGATTGTTAAAATCAATGGAACCTAGTATCAATATTGATAATGAATTACAAAACAACTATAAATTGATTTTAAATAATCAAAAAACAAGAAACCTACTGGCGCTTAAGCTAAGTCTCACCTATTCTGCGATTACTAGTAGACAAGAACTTGGAGACGAGATAGATAATTTAATACAACTAGTAGAAGTCGAATTAAATAGAGAGCAATAACAAAAGGCTAACAATGGATATGAACCATATAAACATTATGCCGAACAGCTTGGCATTCCGGATGGCATTGGTCAATACGAAATGATTCTGAAACTTTGACGTAATATGTAGAAAGGCCTCCGTCATTCTGATCCCGCTGTTTTTGGGCGGGAGAAGAATCTAATAATACTAACCCCTTCAAAAGACACCCTATCTTAAAATATTAATATTGAAGATTAAATAATATTTTTCTTATTTTTAATAAGCACAAGTATCTATTTCAATAATTTTAGAAGTTTTTACTAGAAATGACTAACCAAAATATATATTACCCATCTTGCCGGATTATTAACCTTATTAATACGTACACTATAAAAATCTGTTATCCGGAAATATTTTTCGGGATAATAAACTAAACTTTTAATATAAATAACGTGTAAATGATTATTTCACAGTTACTTACAGAAATAATACAGAAATGTAAATAGAATGTTATACGGAACAAGCATTCGTGATAACAATCATTCATCATTATATATAGTTCTGCTTAACTAATAGTTATACAACTAAAATAATAAATAAAAATATATGGATAATAATGTCAGTGGTGTAAAAGGTTGGCTACTATTTTTTATAATAGTGTTTGTTTTATTATTTCCATTTGGTACAATTGGCTCACTTTTTACTAATGGAATTTTTAATTACAATTCTATTTTTACTTATTGGTTTCATTTAGTAATTGAAATATTCATTGGATTGTTTTCATTTGTAACTGGAATATTATTGTTTATCAAACACAAATTGGCTGTTAAAATTGCTAAAATATTTTCAGTGTTCATGATTGTACAATCAATTTATAGACATTTATTCAACTATTTCGCATTTAGTAATGATTTCAGAAATCTAATAGAAAGTAGTTTATATTCAATTGTTATATTTTCAATTATTTATTCATACTTTCAAAACTCAAAAAGAGTGCGAAATACATATTCATAAAAAAGTTGTATAACCTCTTAAATAAGTAAAAAGTCAAGAGGATAAAAAGATATATCCCAATAAAAATTGATAAAAAGTTCTTTGAAAAATTGTAAAAAGCAACAAACAGTGCCAAAATATCTAGACGGATTTACCAAGTAATGGCAACCAAACCTCTTATGGAGCTTGTCCCGCATAATGCGGGATTATTCCTAAATTTAATGGAACGATCTCAGATATTTAATTGGCTAACGAGTTGTTTCCCAATCCAGCCGAGGATTATGCTTAGCACTAATCAGTTATGCGTAGGGGCTTACAACTCGTGGCCATTGTAAAGATTTAGTATGTTGTAGATCTTTACCCTTAAACTTGTTGTTAAAGATTTCTTTCTTTTTGAGAACATGATAGACAATCTTTGCTATTTCTTTGGCAATGATTGTTTTCGCTATCTGTTTATTCTTTTTTCTCTGTAAAAAGTCATTGTATTTTCTAATTACCGGATAGTATTGAATGGCATGTACGGCAGCATCAGAGAAAACAACTTTAAGATATTTATTACCGTCTTTAGAGGAACGTTGTTTATGTTTCCCGGCAGAGTTCCTAGCAGAAGGAGTTAGTCGACAGTAAGAATAGAAGTTTTTAATATCTGGGAATCGGTTAATATCGTCAACCTCCAAAACAATGTTAAAAGCATTCGTTTTACCTATACCGGGAATCCAGAGAAGTCGTTGCACATCATCGTTGGGTATTAGATCTGGGTAAAGTTGTTTTTCTAAATCTAGTATTTGTTCTTTAAGTAATGCTTCAAGTTGGGCTAGTTGATTATATTGATATTTGGCAATGCCGGATAACTCTGAAGGATTATAAAAGTTGTATTTAGCTAAAAGTAAGTGCATAGAGTTAGTAACAGATGTATGTCGTTGAACAATTTTGAGTCTAGCTCTGAGAGCATCTCTAAGTGCTCTTTTATCATTAGATATTTTATAGGCTTGTGGAATGTAATCCATACGAAGTAGTTGGGCAAGAATGTGAGAATCGACTTTATCAGTTTTAACTTTAGCATATGCAATAGCTTTAACATATTTGGCATGCGCAAGAATAAGAGGGATATTTAAACTACTGAGTAAATCATTAAGCCAATACCAAGTCATAGTAGATTCAACAGTGGATTTGTGATTGCCTTTAATGGAATTGAAGTATTGAACAAAGTTATGATCAACATTTTTAATGTTTTGTTGTTTGACAATTTTACCGGAAGAATTGACAGTAGTTAGGAAAGAAGTAAACTTGTGAAGATCGATGCCGGTATAATACATTTGATACCTCTAATTATTGTTAATATTATTACTAACATAGTTTGTTTTTTACTTATTGGAAATATCAAGTTGCTCAAGGCGACAGCGTTATCGCTTTCGGCATTTGTGCAATTTAAAAGTATTATCTTTCGTTTTGGCATTGCTGTTCGGCTGAATTGATAAATGTAAGTTCAGTAGTAAATAATAAATCATTTAATAAACATGGCAGTGTTGTTATGGGTTGCGCCTTGTCAACCACGCCGTTATAAAGCGAGGAGGGAATATGGAATTAAGTTCTGAAAATAAGTTTGAAGCTCTCAAAATTAGATTCTTAGATCAGGTTGAACTATTGCATCGTCTTACAATGATTGACTTAAGAATATTCTCTGGATTTATTACTTTACAATTAGCGTTAGGAGCTTGGCTCACCACTCAACAAAATATGCTGTTCACTTTAAAATTTGGTTTGGGAGTAATTGATTTTGGTCTTGCGTTTGTAGCTTATGCCTTATTGCGCAACAATACTCTTAGAAGAAAAGAAGTGGTTGGTACAGTTGTAAATTGCGCAACCGCTTTAAAGTATAAAGAACCAGGGTATTATTTAGATGGTGAGGAACCTCTTGATTCTAAGTCTAAATTACGTCTTTGGAAGGGATACTACAATTTTGGCATATTAATCACATTAGTAGGAATTTATCTGATATTACTTTTCGGATAAAAAATTATTATTTCTGGACCATATATTAAAAGCTTTATAACATCTTAAATAAGTAAAAAGTCAAGAGGATAAAAATATTTATCCCAATATAGATTGATAAAAAGTTCTACGCCATAGGCATATAAATTTGATAAATTGTTATTAACAGCAAACATTAAAAGCCAAAATATCTAATTAGGTTTACCAGTATGGCAACCAAACCTTACTTCGATAAACTCAGTACAGGCTTACGGAGCTTGTTCCACATACTGCGGGATTATTCCTAAATTAAAGGAACGATCTCAGATATTTAATTGCTTCCTTTGGCGGACGACTTACCTCTTCCAGTCGGTAAACAGAAGCAACTCATAACTTGGATTTTCTTAAAGTAAACAAAAAAATCTGCAACAAAATTATTTTACTCACTTTTGGATAAAACTACTTCCGGAAATATTAAAATAATTAACACAGATAACGCTTATGAACCGTTTAAATTTTATGCAAAAAAACTTGGAATCCCGGACGGCATTGGCCAATATGAAATGATTTTGAAACTTTGACTAAATACGTAGAAAGACCCTTGTTTTTCTGATCCCGCTGTTTTGCGGCGGGAGAAGAATCTAATAATGTTAATCCCTTTCAAAAGACTCCTTGTCTTAATAATATTAATATTGAAGATTAAATATTTTTTTTCTTATTTTTAATAAGTACAAGCAATTACTTAACAGCTACTTACAGAAACAATACAGAAATGTAAGCAGATGTTATACAGAACAAGCATTCGTGATAACAATCATTCAGCATTATGTATAGTTCTGCTTAACTAATAGTTATATGGCTAAAAGATGAAAGAAAATACTAGAAGTGAATTAATAAATTTAGTTAGTGAATTTTTTCGAATAATATCTGGTGCAATTGATGAAGAGAGAGATTGGGTGAAATTCAGAAAGCTATTTACTTCTGACGCAAAATTATTTGCAAGTGTTAAAGATGACCTTGGAAATTATACTATCCATATTTGGTCTGTAGAATCCTATATGAGTAGATTAGAACAATTTCTGAAAACTAATGATTTTTATGAAAAGGCTGAAAAAATTGAAATTGATTATTCAAACAAAATTGCAAGGTTAACTTGTAATTATATTGCAAGTAAAACAGAAGAGTTTTCTGTGATATTGAAGAAAGGTGTAAATCATATAAATTTTATCCAACTAAATGATGAATGGAAAATAATAAATTCGATTTGGGAAGATAAATAAAAATTTAAAGCCATATAACCTCTTAAATAATTAGAAAGTTAGGTATATAGAGATATTTATCTCAAAATAGATTAATAAAGTTATTCAGCAACACAGCTGTTTGATAGAAAACTTATCTCAACCCGTTGGTAGACAAAAGCAACTTTTTCTAAAATAATATATTTTTGATTTATAGAACGTTCAGGTATATACATGAAACAAAACTTAGAGAAGAATAAACAAAATGCAATTGCATTTTATCGAACAGCATATGAAGGAAATCCGCGTAAAGCGGTGGAAGAATATGTTGGAAATGAATACATTCAGCATAATCCTTTAGTCGGAGACGGAAAAGAACCGTTTATTGTTTACTTCGAAAAAATGGCTCTCGAATATCCAAAGAAGAGTATTGAATTTGTCCGGTCGGTTGCGGAGGGAAATTTGGTTGCCTTGCATACACATCAAACCTGGCCCGGCGGTGATGAATATGTAACAATGGATTTCTTTCGCTTTGATGATAATGGAAAAATTGTAGAACATTGGGATTCAATGCAGCAGATACCGCCAAAATCTGAAAATGATAATACAATGTATTAGTAAAGATCATTTTTTCTTATAATCAATTCCTAATTTGTTCATCTTATTTCTAAGGGTATTTGCATTAACCTGCAATAATTCGGCGGCACCCTCTTTTCCGTGTATCTTTCCGTTTGTAAATTGAAGAACTTTATTTATATGTTTTACATTTACTTCATCCAAACTAAAAATATCCGGTTTCTCTTTTTCTTTTTTACTATTTATTACTTTTTCTACCAAATTAAGATGATTAAAAGTTAACCGCCCTTTAGGATTTAGAATTAGAGCTCTTTCAACAACATTTTGCAATTCCCTAACATTTCCCGGCCAATGATAATTCATTAATAAATCTATGGCGCCTGGTTCAACTATAGGAATTGCTCCTAATTTTAATTCTTTAGCTTTCAGATTAATAAAGTGCTGAAGTAAAGCCGGCAAATCAGACATACGGTCTCTTAGTGGTGGAATCCATATTGGAAATACATTTAATCTAAACCAAAGATCTTCACGGAATTTTCCTTCTTTCACCATTTCTTCCAAATTTCTATTTGTTGCAGCTATAATTCTTATATCAAGATTTATTGTTTTAACTCCGCCAACTCTTTCAATTTCCTTTGTCTGTAAAACTTTTAATAATCTAACTTGCGCCTGGAGCGGCAGTTCACCAATTTCATCTAAAAATATTGTGCCGCCATCCGCTCTTTCAAATCTTCCCCTTCTTTGTGCCAATGCACCGGTAAATGCACCCTTTTCGTGTCCGAAAAGTTCACTATCAATCAACGAATCGGGTATTGCACCGCAATTAACACTTACAAAAGGTCCGTTATTCCGTGATGAGGAGTAATGAATTGAATTAGCAACAACATCTTTACCGACACCCGTTTCCCCTAACAATAGAACCGGGCTGTTAAGCGTAGCAACTTGTTGTACTTTATGCATTACATCTCTTAACCCAAAATGTGCACCAATAATTTCATCACCCGATACTCTTCTTAATTCTCCATGAAGAAATTTGTTATCATCTGCCAGCAAGTCCCTTAATTTTAATACTTCTCTATGTTCCAATGTATTAGACATTGCAATAAAGAAGGGTTCATTTAACATTCCGTATAATTCAGCATGATAATCCGTATATCGATTATTCCCTTCCGCTAGAACGGCCAAAGCGCCTATATGCTGGTCTTCAATTACCAACGGCAGACTCATAGCAGAAGAAAGCGGTAAATTCAGTCCATCCAACATTCCTTTAGTTACCGGTTCTTCAGCCGGATTATTAATAACCAATACTTTAGGCAAATTACCTGCAAAATAAACTTTTGCCAAATTCTTCATTGCTTCTTTAGATTTTTCAGGCAGAGGAACAAGAACATCCATTTCCTTACAGTGATCAATTGTAGCACTGGCAATTAGCCGCATTGCTCCCAATCCTCCTTCATATTTTTGCAAATAAATTCTTTCTGCCGGAATATGATTTGAGATATATTCAAGGCATGACTTTAACGCTTCTTCTATTTTTAAATTCCCGGTAATTCTTAGGGTCGATTCCCTAAAAAACTCATTTTTATCCATAAATGATTCCCGCTCAATTTTATTATCATATTTGGTATATATATTAAAAATTACCAAATATCACAACAATTATTTACCATATATGATAATATTTTATTCGATCTTTTTTAAAGTATTACAAAACAATAAGTTACAATTTGGCAAGAAATTAGAATATATAATTAAAAATTTTGGTGAGAATTTAGCTATGGCAAATATTCTTGAAATTCTTGAGTTAAGATCTGTAAAAAAGAGTAAACCACAAGTTTTAAAAATTATTGACAATATGTTTGCAGCAAATATGAAAAAAGATGATTACAAAATCAAAATATATTCTCACTCAACAATTGAAACTGATTATAGCATTCATATTCATTACCAAAGCAATGAAAATTCTTACTGTGGTTGTAAACTGGGATATAAACTGAAAAATGTGTTAAAAGAATTCGGTCTAATAAATCATAGCATATGGATTGACAGAAATTTATAAGGCAAAAAATGAAAACATTAATAATTGGTGCAGGTTCACTTGGCAGTTTATATGCATACCGCCTCCATTCAGCTGGATACAATGTTACCCTATTGGCAAGAAATAGTCATTATAAATATTTAAAAGAGATCGGATTAAATCTTGTAAATGAATTTACAAAGAATAGAATACACGAAAAAGTCTCTGTAACAAATATGTTACACCCGGATGATTACTACGATCTGGTAATAGTAATAATGAGAAAGAATAATATTGATTCAATTTTACCAATGTTAAGTACTAATCAAAAGATTGAAAATATATTATTTATGGGTAACAATGCTGCCGGTTTTGATCAATACTTGAATCACCTGGATAAAGACAAAATTTTAATCGGATTTCCAGGTGGCGGCGGTTCAAGAATAAACCATGTTGCTCACTACATAGATTCTGAAAAGCCAAATGGAAATAGAATGCCCATAATTATTGGTGAATTAGATGGAAAGATAAAAGAAAGAACAAAACAAATAATTGAACTATTCGAATCAGCCGCTATCCCGGTAAAGTTTGTGGATGATATAGACGGTTGGTTAAAATATCATGCTGTTTTTGTTAATCCTCTTGCTGGAGCTTTAATCAAAGCTGGTGATAATTATAGTTTAGCACAAAACCCTGATCTTATTAAAAAATATATAAAAGCAGTTAAGGAAGGAGGAAATTTCCTTCGCCAATTAGGATATAAAAAAAGTTACAACCCGAAGTTTAACCTTATCAAAATAATGCCTGAAGTATTAACAGTAAAAATTCTGCAAAAAGTATTTGATTCTAAATTTGCTGAAATAGCAATGATGATGCATGTTAATTCTGCGAGAGATGAAATGATAGAATTGGGAAAAGAATTAATTTCTCTTAAAAACGAAACAAATATTAAAACTCCCAATTTGGATGAATTAATTAAATATATCGAATGCCATGGAGAAGTAAAATGAGTATCGTATTAGTTGCCGGAGCTACAGGATATCTTGGAAAATTTGTTGTAAAGGAATTTAAAAAAAACGGATACTGGGTAAGGGCTCTCGGAAGAAATTTCGAAAAACTGGATAAAATTAGTAACCATATTGATGATAAATTTATAGCTGAAGTAACAAATAAGAATATGTTAAAAGGTATATGCAATAATATCGATATCGTATTTTCCTCAATTGGAATAACAAAACAGAAAGATGGTCTTACTTATATGGATATTGATTACCGGGCAAATAAAAACCTTCTTGATGAAGCGGTCAAATCCGGGGTAAAGAAATTTATCTATATCTCCGTATTCGGTATAGAAAGGATGAAAAACCTAAAAGCAATTCAAGCAAAACTAAAGTTTGAAAATGCACTAAAAGACTCCGGATTAGATTATTCAATAATATATCCAAATGGTTTCTTTTCCGATATGATGGAATATTTGCAAATGGCCAAGCAAGGAAAAGGGATGGTAATTGGTACCGGTGATAATAAAATTAATCCCATTCACGGGGCTGATTTAGCTGAGATTTGTGTTAGTGCGGTAAATTCAAAAGAATCAAAAATTGAAGCAGGCGGACCGGAAGTATTTACTCATAATGAAATTTTCAAAATAGCTTTTGGCCTCTATAACACAAAACCAAAAACATCTCATTTCCCAATATGGATGAAAAACTTATCCCTGGTAATATTAAGAATATTTACATCTGTAAAAGTATACGGACCAATAGAATTTTTTATGACGGTTCTTTCAACAGATATGGTAGCACCAAAATATGGTGCGAGAAAATTAAAGGAATTTTTTAAACAAAATCTTTAATAAATAAAACAAGTCAAAATGCACCTGGTTTAGAACATTTAATTCAGTATATAAATTAGATTAATATTAAATCAAAAATGAGGATATCTAAAATGAAAAAAATAACAGTTTTAGCAATTTCAATTACATTTATAACCTTACTATCTAGTTGCGGAACAGGAGGTTCATTACAATCCCATCATACCACAAATGTAGAGTTATCAAAACCCAATTATAATATTGTAGCAAGAAATGTAAGCGGTGCATCTATGCAGGGATATATTTTGGGCCTTAGTATTTCTCAAGGTTCTGATGTCGGATCATTTGGTATTGCAAAAGTTTCGGGTGTAGAAAAACCTTTCGACTCTGCTTTAAGAGATTTATGGAACAATTATGAAGAAAAACATGGTGAAATTGAAGGAAAGAAATTGGCTCTCATTAACATTCGTCATGATAATGAAGTATTGAACACTATTATCTATACTCAAGCAAAATATTTTATTACTGCTGATGTAATAGAGTTTATCGACTAAATCATTGTAGTAAAGTTTTATGGACGGGCCTATGACGCTTGTATAACGAATAATATGCGAAACAAACAAAAGATTTTAATTGGGGAAGAAATGAACGACAACACAATATGTACCTGGAATGAAAAAGCAGATTGTGCAAACTGTAATATTAATGGAAAGTTAGTTTGTAAATGGGATAAAAAAATTCTTACCAATTTTCATTTAATAAACTGGTCTGCAATCATTCCAACAATTTTCGGTATGATTATAATAGGACACTTAACCAACACCTATTGGATATTGATCAGCTATATTGTTTATTTCCTATTTATGTTCGGTTTTCTGGAAATCAGATTTTTATGCAGCCATTGTCCCTATTATGCCGAAGATAGTAAAATATTACATTGTTTAGGAAATCATGGGTCGTTTAAATTTTGGAAGTATCGTCCCGGGCCGTTAAATGAACTCGAACAATTTATGATGCGGTTTTTAATAACAACAATGTTTTTTATAGTTCCGCTTTCTGCACTTGGTTTTGGAATTTATCATATTTCAATAAATTATTTGGAATATGGTATTGTTCCATTGCTTGGAATGATCGGATTAACAGCCGCAAATTTAGTAGCCTCAATTTCCGGTTTAAATACATTAAAAAGATTTTATTGCCCAAATTGCGTGAATTTTTCCTGTCCGTTAAATGAAGTACCTAAGAATGTTATAGATAAATACCTGGAAAAGAATGAAGTAATGAAGCAAGCATGGCAAAAATCCGGATGGAAATTAAATTAATATTGTTATTGTGTTTACAATTTTAGTTAAGACGTTTAAAAATATTCTAAATATTTCTTTATTGATTATTACTGAGTGACTTTTCTAGTTCAGAAAAATAATGATCCCATCCTGCAGAATGCATCTCAGCACTTTCCTTGGTCAAAAATCCTTCATGAATTATTGAAATTTTGTTTTGCAGAGAACAAAATCATCCTTAACTAATCTGTAATGAACAATTTGTGCGGTGGTACGTCTAACATTTTGATTAGTTTTACAAATGAGTAAATAATGAAATTAAATCTAGGTAAGTTCGAAGAAATAGTACTGCTTATAGTTGCAGCACAGCATGGCGAGGCATACGGAATGTCCATTACAAAAACTATTGAAAAGGAACTGGAGCGTTCGGTTACACTTAGCAGCGTTCACACATCTCTTTACCGGTTGGAAGAAAAGGGACTTGTAAAATCACAGGTTGGCGGCGCCAGCGAGATTAGAGGTGGCCGCAGCAAACGTTTGTTTATGATTACAGAAAAAGGAAAAGAATCGCTCAAAAAATCAAGACAAATGGGCGAGAAACTTTGGGACATGGCTTCTTCAGTAGTTTACGGGTGATCATGAAAAACACAGCTATCAAGCCACCTAAATTAGCAGAAAGATTTTTCAAATGGTATTGCAGAAACGAACTGGCTGAATCTATACTAGGAGATTTAGAGGAGCAGTTCTACTACAACCTGGAAAAACATGGAAACAATAAAGCTAAGCTGTACTACTGGCTTAATACGTTCACATTTATAAATAGATACACTCTCAGGGGGTATGGAATGGAGAAAGATAAATCGGGAGGATTTGGTACCATGTTATTTCATCACTTGCTAATTTCATATCGAAATCTCAGCCGGCATAAAATCTTTACAATTATTAATGTTTTCGGACTGGTAATTGGGCTAGCAAGCTGTTTATTGATTGCGGGCTTTTTGAACAACGAACTTTCCTACGACAAGTTTCATGAGGATTCGGAAAACATTTACCGGATTAATCACTTTTTTGTTGACAACTCCGGTACAATTACAAAAATGGCCAACACTGCCCCCGCCCTTGTGCCAGCAATAAAAAACTTATTCCCCGAAATTAAAAAAGCCACACAAATGAGGTATGCGCGGCGATCCCTGCTTGAATATGGAGAAAAAAGCTTTTATGAAACCGGGGGCTTTTATGCTGATTCATCCTTCCTGGAAGTTTTTAACTTCCCATTAGCAGTAGGAGATAAACACCGTTTGCTCGACGAGCCAAACTCGGTTGTTATAAATAGGCAAATGGCAGCAAAATATTTCGGCAATGTTGACCCGATAGGTAAAACCATTATCATGAACGGCGATATGAATCTTGAGGTAACGGGAATTCTTGAACCGGTGCCGGGTAATTCACATTTGCAATTCGATTTTCTTGTTTCCTTTACAAGTTATATTGTCCCCGAAGGTTATCTTTCCGATCTAACTAGCTGGAGCTGGGCTGGTTTCCTAAGTTATGTAAGACTAGCCGATGGTTCGGATGCAAAAGTTCTGGAGGATAAGATTAACAATATGTATAAGGAAATGACTCCGGCCGAGTATAATCCCGATATAACTTATGTTCAACCCTTGTCCGACATCTATCTGGGATCCGGTGATCTTGTAGATGATCTTGCCAGCAATATACAATCAGGAAATACATTTACTATTTACAGTCTTGGTACAGTAGCTTTGCTCATTCTTCTTATAGCCGGTTTCAATTTTATGAATCTGTCTGTTGCTGTCTCTGCTACAAGGTATAAGGAAGTTGGTTTAAGGAAAATGCTGGGAGCCGAAAGGGGAAGTCTTATTTTCCAGCTACTTACGGAATCTGTGTTGTTGGGATTTATCAGCTTACTTCTGGCATACGTATTTGGTTGGGCGGCCTTCCAATATATTAAAGGCACTTTGGATTGGAATTTTTCTCCGGACATCATGACTATCTTAATCTCAATTCCCTTTGCAGTAGTTATTACTCTTTTAATTGGAGTCGGCTCAGGGCTGTATCCTGCCATGTTTCTTTCCGGGCATAAAGCTGTTGCGGCTCTTAAAGATAGTGTAAAGCACGGCGCCGGAACAGGATCGAATCTTCGAAAAGTTTTAACTGCTGTTCAATTTTGCATTTCAATTTCACTTATTGCTGCAACCATTGTTATTACAAAACAATATCAATATTTATCCGAACAGAAACTTGGGTTTGATAAAGAAAACGTTGTGGTAATGAAAATATTGCCCGAGGATATGAACAAATATTACAACGTTTTTAAAGATCGATTGCTGAAAAGTAACCACATAGTTAATGTTAGCCGAACTCAACGAATAATGGGTGAACCATGGCCAATAAATATGATAAGCGTTAACCGCGAGACGGATAACGAAAATAAACGCATTCTCGGTAGTCAGGTTGGATATGATTTTACGAAAACCATGGGAATAAATCTTATTGAAGGCAGACCATTTTCGAAAGAGTTTAGCAATGATGCAACCAGGAGCGTTATCGTAAATGAAACAACGGTTAAATACTTAGGACTTGACGACCCGGTAGGAAAGGATGTTAATTACTTTAACTTTGACGGCTCCCGCAAAATTATAGGTGTAGTTGAGGATTTCAACTTCTTGCCGCTTCATCACCAAATTGAACCAATGGCGCTTGTAATGCCTTTCGTGGATATTCAGAATATTGTAGTGAGATTATCACCGGGAAATCTCTCCGAAAAAATTAATGAGCTCAAGTCAATTTGGACCGATGTAAATCCCGGCGTGCCGCTTGAATACCGCTTTATGGATGATCATCTTAACCAACTTTATCGCAATGAAGCGAGGCTTTCGGGGCTAATTTTTAGTTTCTCAGGATTAACGGTTCTACTGGCATGTATGGGACTGTATGGTTTAATTGCGTTTTCATTGAATCAGCGAAGAAGGGAAATGGGAATACGGAAGGTATTAGGCGCTTCGGTTACCTCGCTGCTTGTTCGTTTCACCCGGCAATATGTTATACTTATCGGCGTCTCATCGCTGGTAGCCATTCCGGTTATTCAGTATATTCTCAATCTGTGGCTTGAGGGATTCGCATACCGGATTGAGATTGGCTGGTGGGTTTATGTAGTATCAATGATAGCTTTACTTTGCATTGCTTTATTCACCATTAGTCATCAGGCGGTAAGCGCAGCCCTGGTTAATCCTGTAAAGGTTCTTAAAGATGAGTGAAAATTTTGAGGATGCATCCAAATAATGAGAAATATTAGTTAATGCGTTAAAAATTATTCTAAATATTTCTTTATTCATTATTACTGAGTAAATTGTCTAATTCGGTAAAATAATGATCCCACCCGGTAGAATGCATCTCTGCACTTTCCTTGGTTAAAAATCCTTCATGAATTATTGAAATTTTGTTTTCATTGTCTTCATAATTAAAAAGAACTGTTACGTTTGTTTTTTCATCGGATCCTTCCCAATACCAAACGTATTTCAATTTTTGTTCATTAATTATTTCCAGAAACTCCCCTACCATTTTTGAGGTTCCATTACTTGACTCGGCAGAAAGTATAAATTTTCCACCAATTTTTAAATCAACTTCAATTTTTGTTATTGGAGGAATTATCATTTGAGTAGAGACCCAGGCATTAAATAGTATTTTATTGTTAAACTTGGATATATAAGTTTTTGTAATCATCATATTTTATTTCCTTTATTAGTGCTGGTTCTTGTTTAATTCAAAAAACTATACTTATCATTTTAATTGAGTAGTGAAAGGCCCGCTATACCAGGCAAATCTCGTAATTTATGAGATGAGGATAAGTTTTCCTCAATATAATTTAACACTTTTGCGATTCTTTCATCCATACAAAATAAAAATATATAAAATTGTTGGATATCCGTATGATGAATCTTACTAAAATTACATTATCTGTTATTTCCTTAACAATTCATCTCGAGCGGATATATCTGCCTTGGAGTAAATAGAGATGTAGACAATAGAAAAGACCTTGTTTTTCTGATCCCGCTGCTATTGGCAGGAGAAGAATCTAATAATCTTAATCTCTTACAAAAGACACCCTATCTTAATAATATTAATATTGAAGATTAAATAATATTTTTCATATTTTTAACAAGTATAAGTATCGATTTCAATTAGTAGAAAGATTTATAAGATAAAAGTCTATTAACATATTATGTGGTTTGGTATAACTTATAGTTATACACAAATAGTTATACACAAAGAAAAATTAAAATTGAGAGTAATATGAAAATGGTAAAAACTAGTTTGGTCTTAATCATCATGTCAATATTGTTAGTTAATTGTGGTACACATTCATATTTAGATACTGCACAATTTAGAGATAGAGATTACAATGTTGAAAAAGTGTCATTGACTGAGAACGGTTTATCAAGAACAGAAATTAACACCATTTCTTCAACAAAGTTACCAACAAAATTTCCAGTTGATCTATCAATAATTTTTATGAAAGACTATTATGTAGATAATTCGATGGAACAAATATTTTTGAAGAACCTAGTTGATAGCTTAAAACAATCTGAAAAGATAGAAAGAATAATCCCTCTTCCAAGATTTCTAATTCCTCAAGCAATAAGTTTCCCCAAGATCCAAGAATTGGGTATAAGAAGTCTTTCAGAATATGTAGTGGTATTTGATTTAAACTCCGAAACTCTATATAAAGTTGAAGAATTAATTAATTCGAAAATAGAAATAACATCAACAATTGATTTTGCGTTAGTTGATTCAAAAACAGCCGCTATAATTGCATCGGATCGATTAAACAGTAAAATAATTTACGACACACAAATATTTAAGAATACAAATAAAAAGAAGGCTCAAGCTGAATTATTTTCTGAGCAAGGGAAATTATTTTCAAAGATTATTAAAAAAATATTTAATCAATAAGCGTATAACCAACTGTTATATAGCTAAAAAAATATGAACATAAAAAATATAATTGAGAATGCAGATACAAAGTTGGGAAAAACATTCGATTTTTCTATACAATTCTTGATTATAGTTTCACTTATAAGTTTTACAATTGAGACAATTCCAAATTTAAGTGAACAAACAAAATTTTGGTTAAATCTGATCGAAATTATTTGTGTAATAATTTTTACGATTGAATATTTTCTAAGATTATTTATTGCTGATAAGAAATTAAAATTCATATTTAGCTTTTATGGTTTAATAGATTTTTTAGCAATTCTACCTTTTTATATTTCAAGTGGAATCGACTTAAGATCAATCAGAATATTTAGACTTTTTAGATTATTTAGAGCGTTTAAATTATTTCGGTATAGTAAAGCACTTAATAGATTAAAAGATGCTTTCAAATCAGTTAAAGCTGAATTAGTTCTTTTTTTTGTTGCAACTTCATTCATGCTTTATGTTTCGTCAGTCGGAATTTATTACTTCGAAAATGAAGCTCAGCCAGATCAATTTGCATCAATTTTCCATTGTTTATGGTGGTCTGTTGCAACTTTGACCACAGTAGGATATGGAGATATTTATCCAATTACGATTGGTGGTAGAATCTTTACTTCTGTCGTTGTACTTATTGGAATTGGTATTGTTGCTGTTCCAACTGGATTAATTGCCTCAGCACTAACAAAAGTAATAACAAATGAATCAGAAGAGGAATAATGTTCAATTCCACATTTTTCACTGCTATAATTACTGCATTAGTTGCAATATATGGTTATCATAAAACACAATCTGAATTAAAGAAACGTGATATTAATGAAGCTCACAGAAAACATAAAATTGATACTTATAAACAGATCATGACATTTTATTCTGAGATACTATTAAATACTACTCAAAATAAATCTAAATTGATGCCCAAAAATGTTGAAAGTAGGATTATCCAATTTACAACTGATTTAATTAATTGGGGTTCAGCTGACACTATTTTGGCATTCAGTAAAATGAAAAATCTACAAGAACATAATAAAAATAAAATATTACTCTATTTAGATGACCTTCTTTTTGCTATTAGAGAGGATTTAGATTTGAGTAATAAAAATCTTAACAAAGGAGATTTAGTAAAACTATATTTATCAAATCCTGAGGAAATGAATAAGTTAACTGAATAAAAAAGCCATATAACAATCCGTTAGGTAATTAAAATGAGTTTGAAAAAATTATTTGGTGAAGAATAATTACATACATATTAATAATTTCAAAAGATCGAATGGTTTTATCAATTTATGTAACAACATTTTATTATGTTTTAGAAAATATAATAAATTTAATGAGGTAAGAATATGTTCAAAGCTCAAACTTATTTAAATAGACGTCATATTTTAAAAACTCGTTTAAGTTCAGGTATTGTTCTATTTATGGGAAATGATGAAAGCCCAATGAATTATGCCGACAACACTTATCATTTTAGGCAAGACAGTACCTTCCTCTATTACTTTGGAATAAGTACTCCGGGATTGATCGGTATTATGGATCTGGATGAAGGAAAAGACTACGTTTTTGGAAATGATCTAACAGTTGAGGATTTCGTTTGGATGGGTTATCAACCTTCAATAAAAGAGCGTGCGAAGAAAGTTGGTATAGAAAATACAGGAAGTATGTCAGAATTTGAAAAATTTATAAATGGGGTTTTAAAAAAGAACCGAAGAATACATTTATTACCTCCCTATCGAGCTGAAAATAAAATTAAGCTTTTCAACTGGCTGGATATTCATCCAAATGAATCCCAGAAAGCATCATCCATTGAACTAATCAAATCTATTGTAGCCCAACGTGAAATTAAATCTGATGAAGAACTCTTAGAAATTGAGAAAGCAGTAAATACAAGTGTAGATATGCATGTAGCTGCAATGCGCATGGTTCGTCCGGGAATTTTGGAATCTGAAATTGCTGCAAAAATGCAGGAAATTGCAATTAGAGATGGTGGAAATATTTCATTCCCGGTTATTGCAACAATAAATGGCGAAACTTTACACAATCATTACCACGGAAATGAATTAAAAAAAGGAGATATGTTTCTTCTTGATTGCGGGGCGGAAACTGCCATGGGTTATTGTGGGGATTTGTCAAGTACAATTCCTGTTAGTGATTCATTTACTGAAGAGCAGAAAGTGATATATAATATTGTTTTGGCATCTCATAATGCTTCTATCGAAATGTTAAAACCTGGAATACCGTTTAAAGAAGTATATTATCAGGCCTGCCGATTATTAGTAGAAGGTTTGAAGGATCTTAAAATAATGAATGGCGACACTGAAGAGGCCGTACAATCCGGGGCTCACGCTTTATTCTTTCCTTGTGGATTGGGTCACCAAATGGGTCTTGATGTCCATGATATGGAAGATTTAGGAGAAGAGTATGTCGGTTATGATGGACAACCTAAAAGTAAACAGTTTGGTTTAAAATCTTTAAGGTTAGGGAAGCCATTAGTTCCGGGTTTAGTGCTGACAATTGAACCTGGAATATATTTCATTCCTTCTTTAATTGATATGTGGGGTGAAGAAAAACGTTTTTCTAATTTTATAAATTATGAAAAGCTTTCAGCCTACAAAGAATTTGGAGGGATTAGGAATGAAGAAAATTTTGTTATCACATCAGAAGGATATAAGTTATTAGGCAAAAATAAACCAAAATCAATAGAAGATGTTGAAAAACAGAAAAACCAAACAGTTTAACGAAAATTAAAACTGAACATCTTACGTAATTAGTTGTTTACTTCTCAAGAATCACAAGACTTATAGTAAATTGAGTTATAATAACTATCGAACCGCATCAAAGGGAACTAATAAATGAAAATATCGGAAAGATGTTATGTTATTTACGGATTATCAACCATACCGCCATGGATGGTAAATTCCGGTTTTATAGTTGGTAATAAAAAAACATTAATTGTTGATTGCGGCGGTAATTATTTATCTGCAAAAACTATATACGGATATGCAAAAGCAGTAAAACCGGATAACGAATTAATAGCAATTAATACAGAGCCTCATTTTGATCATATGGGCGGGAATTGCTTTTTTAAGGAAATGGGAATTGATATTTACGGTCACTATAATATTAATCGCACAAACGATGAACTTGAAGAAATGAAAAAAGAATACGGCAAAAGTATTACAAGTGAAGTACGTCGAGCTAATAACGAAGAAGAAATAACTTTTTATAACACTACCGTTGCAAATCCAAGCATTGATATCTCATCCAATATGGAAATAGATCTGGGAGGAACTACTGCCGAAATTATTCTAACACCAGGTCACACGAAAATGAATTTATCCGTGTTCGTTAAAAATGAAAATATTTTATACTGTGGTGATGTTTTAGTTAATGACTACATTCCGAATTTAGAAGATGGTGATCAAAATGATTGGAAAGATTGGCTTCAATCAATAGAAAAAATAAAAAATATTTCCCCGGAAATAATAATTTCCGGTCATGGTGAAATTTTAACCGGTGAAAAAATAGAATCGGAAATTGTTCGGATGAAATCAATTTTAAACTCGGCAATAAAAAGCGGTAATATGCTGACGTAAATTTTTTAAGATGATGTTTATAAACCATAGAACCGGCTGCTCAAAAGAGATAGAGAGCATCATTGAAAGACAAAATGAGAATGGTGGTAAATTCTGGTCGAGAGAAGACGGCAATATTCATGCACCAAACGGTTTTAGTACAATTGACTGTTTGAATGTGCTTGGAGAATTAGGTGCTGACATAAATGACTATCCGGTTTTATCTCAGGCTTTTGATTTTGTTCTGAAGTATCAATTAAAAGACGGATTCTTTAAATATTCAAAATCGAGTTCAAAATTACCTTGTATCACTGCTCGTATTCTATCATCATTTAGCCGCCTTTCAGTTCATAATGATCTCAGATTAGTTAAAAGCTATAAAGCGCTTCTAGAAGCTCAATGGAATGACGGCGGGTGGAGATGTGCAACAGTAAAAATTGGCAAATCATTTTTAACCGACGCAAGTAATCCGGGCACAACGTTGCATGTTTTAGATGCATTTCGATTTAGAAAAAATACTAAAAAAGATATTAGTCAACTTAATAAAGGAATTGATTTTTTACTTCAACATTGGGATATACGCCAACCTATTGGACCATGTGGTTTTGGTATGGGAACTAGATTTTTTCAATTAGAATATCCGTTTTTAAGATATAACCTTTTTTACTATGTCTATATTCTTTCTTTTTACAAATCATCGATGCGTTCTAAAAACTTTCAAAAAGCTTATCAGTTGCTTGCAGAAAAAACAAATAATGGTAAAATTATTCCTGATAATCCTCATAGAGCTTGGCGGAAATACAATTTTGCAAAGAAAGGAAAAGTGAGTGAACTGGGAACTACTCGCTGGGAAGAAATAATAAATAATTGTAACAATAAATTGGACTAAAAAATGGTTGGCGAATCGCATATTTTTATAACAAATTTGGCATTAGCCTGTCTTAGTGATAAAGAACGCTCAATATTATTTCCACGATGGGGAGGGATTGAAGCCGGAGCAACCCTTTCGGATCATTTTAGAATAATGTGGGAACCTGAAGAATTAAATTCTAAACAAAAACAGCTCGTGCACCGCTGTTACATCGACAGTAAAAATCCGAAAGACCATGGCTGTGTTACAAGAGCATATGATCACGCTGACGGCAGCATCGCTTTTATACGGTCATATCAAAATAATGAACTTGACGGGTATTCTGAGATAGAGTTTTTAGAAAACCTTGGAATGTTTCTTGGAGTTACCAGCCATCATATTGCAGACCTTTGTTCCCCTGTTCACGTTGGCTCTAAAATAGATTTTAAATCTCTTGGTTATTCATCTCTTTCACGTTTTCATAATCAAGTTGAGAGAGACATCAAAAGATATAGCAGGAATATTTCCGTAAAATTTTCAAAGCCTAAAATTGTAAATATATCCAAAAACTATTTTTGGGATATTGCAGATTTCACATATCACAATTATTTTCTAAAACTTGAAAATATTTATAAAGAGAAAAATGAAACAAAAATTATAGCAATGACGTCTAATGTGCTGTCTTTAGCTGTAGAACACACATTGAATATTTGGCATACAATATTAACTAATACGGAAATGGTAAAGAAAAAATGGTCTCTAATGCCTTTATTATAAAAACTAATCCGTCATTTAATACATGTTAAGACATAGTTTTACTTGATGACCATAACAGCTATAAAACGATTAAGATTTATATACATAAAAAAAAGGATTGATAAAATTAGGAATGTTATAGATCAATTAGAGGTAAAGACCGCACAATATTGTGTATCATACAACATAACCATACATAAGAGATAAGCAAAATGGGATATTATATTAATTTAAAACTTATTAGTATTGACGAATACAAGGAAATTTTAAAAACTGCCGATTTGCTTCCAAGCTGGCAGGTTTTAAAAGAAGACATCGATAAAAATCTTGATATTATTAAAAAGCACAATATTCAAAATCTTGATGAATTGTTAGTAGCTTTAAAGAACAAAAGCAAACTTCAGGAATTTTCGAAACAAAGCGGTTTGTCGGAAAATTATTTAGCTGTGCTGAGAAGAGTGGTAAACGGTTATCAACCAAAACCTAATAGAATAAAGGATTTCAATTGTATTGATGAAAATATTGTACGTAAACTTGAAACATTGGGTATAAAAAACACATTTAAATTATATGAAAAAGTGCAAACATCTGAAAAAAGGAATAAGTTTTCAAAAGAGATAGAGGTTAGTAAGAATGAAATTATGAAACTTACCAAACTAACCGATCTTTCCAGGATAAGATGGGTAAACCATACATTTGCTTATGTATTATTGGAAGCCGGCTACGATACGGCAGAAAAAGTCGCGAACGCAGATTATTTTGAATTATATGAAACAGTAAAACAACTTAATAAAGAACGTGAAATTTATAATGCTCATATTGGAGCACATGACATGAAATTATGTGTTGAGTCTGCCCAAAATTTGGATTTTGAAATAGAATATTAATTAAAATGAACAGAACAAACGTGCAACACAGTTGACAATTACAAAAAAACCATAACATTATAAAGATATTATTATGAACACTAAAATTTTATTACTTATTTCATTTCTGTTAACATCATCTAATATATTGCCTCAAACCGTGCAGGATTACCTAAAAGTGTTAAAAAATGAAAGTGAAGAACCTATTGGTTTTGTAGCTAACAAATTAATGGAATACGACCTGGTTATTTTTGACGATGCCTTACATTCGGCAGTTGAGCCTTTTGATTTTTACTGTGAGTATCTTACTATTAATTCTGAATCCGTTGATTATGTTTTTCTAGAAGTCTTTGCAATAGACGCACAGTCGCATATAGATTCTTTTTTTCAGAGTAAAATTAAAGACACATCTTTATTGGCCAAAGCTTTTCAGAAAGACTTTAGTTATGGTTGGCCGTATGAGTCCTATCTTAAACTTTTTTTAACTGTTTGGGATATTAACCAAAAACTCCTTGAAAATGATAAAATAAAAATTATTGGTGTTGATCAACCTATTTATTGGGAAGGGTTACATACCAGAGAAGACTATAATATTTTTCAGCAGTCATTAGTTTCCAGAGATAATTTCATGTATAAAATAATATTGAAACACATGGATAATTTTGAAAAAGAAAAGAAAGGAATATTTCTTACAAACACGCGGCATGCATATAAATGTATTAAAAATAAAAATGGGCAAACTTATTGGAATACGGGAACATTTTTTTCTCAATGGCATCCCGAAAAATCTTATGCAATTCGTTTTCATAATATGATGCTTAAAATAGAATCTGAAAAAAAGAATGTAAAGAATACTTCAACTTCCGGTATGGAGCGCCTTGAATACAAATGGGTAAGAATGGATAACGGCAAATGGGATAAAGCTTTTGCAGAAAATGACAACAACCCTTTAGCAATAACATTAAAGGATAACATCTGGGGTCAACATCCTTATTTTGGGAATCATATGGCCGATGCGCTTTCCGGACAAACCATGTATGATGCTTATGACGCATTGATTTTTCTAAAACCTATTGAACAAACAAAGTTCAGTGCACACACAAATTTTTTCTATACAGATGCATTTAAGAAAGAACTTGAACACCGTGTAAAAGTTATACAAGGCCATAATTTGAATAAATTTTTGAAAGAAAACAACGTTAATAGTGTGAATGAATATGTTGAAACGTTAACAAAATACATACCTGAAAAACCCAACTCGTTAATAAAATAATAACCGGCAGCCCAATCAGACCTATGGTAGGTAAGCTTAACTATAATATGTATAAACATTGAAGTAAAAGTTTATCTTTTAGGGTGGGAGCTTGGGGCAACTTGTTAGGCAAACAAACGTGAGCACACCTATTACGTGAACGGATCATCACTCGGTTCTAATTGGAAATCTGAGTATAAATATGATAATTTCGGATATCCAATCGAATACATTGATATACAAGATAACGATGAAAGTAATACTGAACCAAGGGATACGGTAATAAGTTATTATAAATATTATTAGTGTAAGCCTAAAAAAATGTATTTTTATACATGAAAAAAATAGTATTGATTTTTTTATTACCAATAATCCTAATTGCTCAAAGCGAACCTAAATTTTTAGACTTTCACATACATAATGGTTTTTCGGTCGAAAATAATAAAGTAATTTTGTCGAATTTCAAATACTTTAAGCAAAGAGATGTAAATACTTTTTCATTCCCTCTTCCTGTTGATCGCTCCAAAACAGATGATCTCTATCAGAGAATAAAAATAGAGACGGAACAATTAAAATTATTATCAAAACAAACAGGAACTTTTAATATTGCTGATTCTAATGAATTATATATTAATCCTAATCAGATAAATGTAATTTTAAGTTTAGAATATTTTTACGGAATTTTTGATGGTAAATTAGAAAATGTAAAAAATTATAAACAGCTGGGTGTCCATTCAATTACCATTTACAATAATGAAATAGACAAACTGTTTGACGGAAATAACCTCACATTATTTGGTAAACAAATAATAAATGAAATGAACAAACATCAAATATTAATTGATATTTCTCATATAAGTGATGAAAGGAAAATAAAAATAATAAATTATTCAAAATCCCCTGTTATTGTTTCTCATACTAACGCCAGAAAACTTGCTGATTTAGATTATAATTTATCAGACACTGTACTTAAAGCCCTTAAAAAATACAAAGGTTACGTTTTTGTTTCATTTAATGAAAATGGATTATATAAAGATGAAAATAGAGAAGGGGATGCTATTGATAAGTTTACCGACCACATTGATTATTTAGTAAAATTACTAGGTATAGATTATGTAGGAATCGGTTCAGATTATCAAGCAGATGGAAAGTATATTCCCCAAGCCTTAAATAAAGTTACATCATTTAATAATATTAGCAGGGAATTACTTAGAAGAAATTATTCTAAATCGGATGTACGAAAAATAATGTTTAAAAATGTTGTTAAAGCAATAAGTGATTCTTTTTAATATTTGTTAGAATCATTTTTTTACAAAAGTTATTTTCAATAGAATTATTAATATTCATAGGGAACTTAACATGAAACAAAAGACTATCCACTTTTTATTATTACCTATTATCCTGGTTTACTTCTCAGCCTGTACAACTGGCGGATCATTTTTATCTCACAATGTAACCAATGTAGAATTATCGAACCCAAAATTTAATATTGTTGCTAAAAATGTTGAGGGCACTTCTAAAGCATCCTACATTATTGGTTTGAGCTTTTCAAACGGTTTTATGGCTAATACTTTGGCGTTGGCAAGAGTTGGCGGCACAGCAAAACTATATGATCATGCAATCCAAAATTTATGGAACAATTATGAAGCAGAGTATGGAGATCCCGGAGATAAAAAATTAGTTTTAACAAATATTCGAATCGATAACGATATGTTAAATCTAATAGTTTATACTCAGACGGAATTATTTATTACAGCAGATATTATTGAATTTGTAGAGTAATTCAAGTTTTCATTTGTTTACTAAAAATGATCACACTTTTTCTGCGTTGACGATATTATAATAAATCATTGTGAGTTTTTGAGTGTCATAAAGTCTAATAAAAAATATTCGGATATTTTTTATATAACTTTAAATATGTTTCATATTGTTGACTTCAGATTGAAGTTATTAGTGTAGTATTTTATTTTATCAATACAATGAATAAATGAAACTCGCAATATTTATAGTGTTCTTGCTAATGCAAAATATTACAATAGCTCAAAATGTAATATTAGTTGTAGTCGATGGAGCTAGATACACCGAAACATTTGGTGCTGATGACCCTTCGCTTCTTATTCCATATCTGTATAACGACTTAATGCCCCAAGGTACACTTTATTCCAACTTTTATAACGTTGGTAAAACACGTACAAATTCCGGTCATTCTACTCTGCTTACGGGAACTTGGCAGAATATAGCAAATAATGGAACTGAAAGACCAACCCAACCAACGGTTTTCGAATATTTCAGAAAAGAAGATTCATCTTCACTTCTAGAAAATTTTGTGATTGCCGGAAAATCAAAACTCAACATTTTAACATATAGTACCGATTCGCTATATGGCTCAGCATATATGGCATCGGATACAAGTGATGACTTAACCGATGATGAAGTTTACTTAAATTTAACTTCAACGATGGACACTTATAATCCCAAACTGATTATTGTTAATTTCCCGGATGTTGATAATGCAGGCCACTCCGGGGATTGGGATGATTACCTAGATGCAATTACTAATGTGGATAGCCTAATTTTCAAGTTATGGAACAAAATACAGAATGATTCATATTACCAAAATAATACTACCCTATTTATTACAAACGATCATGGAAGACACTCTTACGATTTCACTGAGCACGGAGATGATTGTGAGGGTTGTCAACATATAATGCTTTTAGCACTTGGAGAAAGAATATCCGCTGAAACAATTGTTTCCGATACATTGTATCAAGTAGATATTGCTCCTACAATAGGTAATTTAATGTCGTTTAGTACACCCAACGCAACCGGTTCAATTTTACCGATACAGCTTGAAATTGATATAAATGTTTATCTTGAAGGACCGTATAATAATGATACTATGTCTTCTGCAATATACTCTTACATTCCATTAGCTCAACCATTTTCCACTTCACCTTGGAATTACTCCGGAAGTGAGGAAGTAAGTGAAATTCCGGAAAATGTTGTTGATTGGGTATTGGTAGAACTAAGAAACGATATGAATGTACAAAGTGAAACTATAAGAGCTGTATTTTTATTGAGTAGTGGAAAAATAGTTGACACTGATGGGTATAGTTCATTATCTTTCACAGCATCACCAAACGATTATTATATTGTTGTAAAACATAGAAACCATTTACCAATTATGAGCAATTCTGCGATAACTATCAATTAGTGGAGAAATACATGATTATTGATATGGATCTTCAAAAAAAAAAGCCGAATATTTCCTTGCCCAGCATAAATCTCCGGGAATACTAATCCTGCCAAATGTTTGGGATGCCGCAAGTACCAAAATATTTGAAACCGAAAATTATAAATCAGTAGGCACAACCAGTGCCGGTATTGCCGCTGTAATGGGTTATCCGGACGGACAAATTATGCGTTTTGATGAATCACTACCGCTTATTAATAGAATTGTGGAATGTACCGATTTACCGGTCAGTGTAGATATTGAGGCCGGTTACTCTAAATCGGTTGTGGGAGTTGTAGAGACCGCAAAAAAGGTTTTAGAGACCGGTGCAGTAGGTATAAATCTTGAAGACAGTACGGGAGACTGTTTTAATGATAGTTCAAAAACTCTTTATGATACACCAATTCAATGCGAAAAAATTTCTGCAATTAGAGAAATGGCAGACAAAAAAAACATACATCTAGTAATTAATGCCCGAACCGATGCTTTTTTACTCCCAAATAAAAATTTGAAAGAAAAAATAGAACTTGCAGTAGAAAGAGCAATAAGCTACAATAAAGCCGGTGCAGATTCTATTTTTATTCCGGATGTTGGAGATTTAAATAAAGAAATTATTAAAACCTTGATCCAAAAGATTGATGCTCCGCTTAATATAATTGCCGGTGAGAATATTCCAACTATTGCTGAACTTGAACAAATAGGTGTTTCACGCGTAAGTTTTGGACCGCGAATGATGAGAGCTGCATTTGATCAAATAAGAAATATTGCAAGAGAAATTAAAACCACAGGAAGTTGTATTCAAATGAATAATGTAAAAACTACATATTCCGAGGTAAATAAGTGGTTTGAAAAATAAATATATGTTCTCAATAAAATTTTAGGCAAGGTTATGGGAGAAATACAATCAATAGAAAATATATTAGTCGACAGAGGTTATACTTCAATAAGTTTAAATAAAAGCATTCTTGGTCACTTTGAAATTGAGGTTTCCCTGGATGGTCAACTTGTATTAATGCTTTTGGATACCGGTGCTACAAAATCAGTATTACATACCGAAACTGCCAAGTCCCTAAAATTAGAATTAGCACATGAAAGTGAAGGCGGCGGTGGATTGGGAGTTTCCAAAGCTACTGTAAACTCTACATTAATAAATGAAATTAAAATTGGTCCTTTAATAATTACATCATTCAATATGTTTATTATGGATTTTTCCCATCCTATTAAAAGTATTGTAGATCGCGGTGGTAATTTAATTGACGGTGTAATTGGTGCTGATATTTTAGAGTCCAAAGCCGCAGTTATTGAATATAAAGAAGCTAAATTATACCTAAAATAAATTCTTTATAAAAAAACGGAGAAATATTGAGTACGCAATGGTTAAAATGGGCACAAAAAATTCAATCAATTTCTCAAATCGGATTAGAATACTCAAAAGATAAATTTGATTTAGAAAGATTCGAAGAGCTAAAAAACTTATCTATTGAAATCATTTCCGAGCACTCACTTCATGATCACGAAATAATTAAAGATATTATTTCAGATCAACAAGGTTATGCTACACCCAAAATTGATGTCCGGGGTGTTGTCTTTAAAAACGATAAAATATTATTGGTAAAAGAAAGATCCGATGGAAAATGGACCTTACCAGGAGGTTGGGCTGATATTAATTTGTCTGCAAGTGAAAATGTAAGAAAAGAAATTGAGGAAGAGTCCGGATATACGGTAAAAGTTATTAGATTACTTGCAGTATATGATAGAGAAAAACATCCGCATGTTCCAAAATATTTATTTCATATCTACAAAATGTTTTTTCTTTGCGAAATTGTTGGTGGTGAGCCCAAACCAAATTTGGAAATAGATGAAATTGACTTTTTTGATAAAAGTAATCTCCCGGAACTTTCTATAAGAAGGATAACTCCGGAACAAATATTTAGAATGTATGAACTTCGATCTCTTGAAAAAACTGATTTTGATTAACAAAATTTATTAGGAGATATTATCATGGCTAAATATCGAATTATTTCAATTGACGGGGGCGGAATCAGAGGTATTATACCTGCAACAATTTTACAACAATTAGCTGCCGATCCAAAATTAAATAACATTATACAAAAAGCAGATCTTATTGCCGGAACTTCAACCGGCGGTCTCCTGGCATTAGGAATTGCAAAAGGTATGGCGCCTAGCGTAATGCAAAATGTTTATCTCAATAAAGGGAAAGATATTTTTGATGATTCTATTTGGGATGATATTAGAGATTTAGGTGGTTTAATGGGTGCTGATTATGATATAAAAAATCTAAAAAAAGTTTTGAAAGAAATTTTTGGTAGAACCAAATTGAAGTCATTAAAAAAGAAAGTTCTGGTTACAGCATTCGATTTAGATAATAAATCCACAAAAAATAGTACAAGATCTTGGAAACCAAAGATATTTCATAATTACGAAGGGATTAACAGTGATAGAGAAGAATATGCCTATAAAGTTGGACTTTATACAAGTGCGGCTCCAACATTCTTCGCTTCTATTGATGGTTATATCGATGGCGGAGTATTTGCCAGTAATCCAAGTATGTGTGCATTATCTCAAACACAGGATAAAAGATATTTTTCCACTCCACCTAAAATGGATGAAATTGTTCTCCTGTCAATTGGTACGGGAACTTCGTTAAATTATATTGAAGGTGAAACTCATGATTGGGGCTATGCCAGGTGGATTAAACCATTAATTTCTCTAATGATGGATGGAGTAAACGATATTGCCCACTATGAATGCAAACAAATATTAAGAGATAATTATTTTAGAATTGCTCCGGTATTTCCACCAAATGTTACAATACCAATGGATGGAGTTGATAAGGTTCCGTACATGAAAAAATTTGCTGAAAAACTGAATTTTAAACCGCTTAAGCAATGGTTGGCAAAAAATTGGGATTAGATTCCCATTTTTAGTCTGTTATTACAAAAATGTTTATGTAAGATTTTGAACAATAAAAAATAAATAATAGATTTAGGCAAAAATTGAAATGCAATTGTAATTGAAAAATAAAAGTAAGCACACAAAAGAATTAACCGAACATTTTTTTAGAAATGAGTATGGAAAAATTGTTTCTGTGCTTACTAAATATGTTGGTCCCGATAATGTTCAAACAGCAGAAGATATTGTACAGGAAACTTTATTAAAAGCTACTGATTATTGGGAGCTTAATGGTATTCCTAAAAATCCACAAGCGTGGCTATATACCACTGCCAAAAATACCGCACTAAATATATTAAAGAGAGAGAAGCATAAAAACGATTATATTACTGAAACAAAGAAGGAGCTAGAAAACTTAGAGAACTTTCAATTTTCGGATGAACAAATATTAGATGAACAATTAAAAATGATGTTTGTCTGTTGCCATTCCTCTATTTCTGAAAATTCCCAGATTGCACTTATTCTAAAAATACTATGCGGCTTCAGTATTACAGAAATAGCAAATTCATTTTTTACATCTGCTGAAACAATAAATAAAAGATTAGTAAGGGGCAGAAAACAATTAAGAGAAAATAGAGTATCATTCGAACTCCCTAATAATATTAACGAAAATTTATCTATAGTTCTAAAAACAATTTATCTCTTGTTTAATGAAGGCTACAATCCATCTCAAAAGAATGAATTAATACGTTATGATTTATGTCTTGAAGCTATTAGGCTCGCCGAAATATTGATAAACAATCCCTCCATTGATGAGAAATCTGATTGTTATGCACTATTGGCACTTATGTATTTAAATGCATCTCGTTTTGAAGCAAGAATGAGTAAAGATGGTGAAATTGTAGAAATGGAAAATCAGAACAGGGCAAAATGGAATAAGGAATTAATCACGAAAGGAATTCAATATCTTGAACAAAGCAAGAATAATAAAATTTCTTTATATCTAATTTTAGCTACAATTTCAGCTAATCATTGCATTGCCAAAAATTTTGAAGAAACAAACTGGAACGAAATTCTTTCACTATATGATAGTCTGATTTTATTGGAGGATTCACCAATTACCCGTTTAAATAGAAGTGTTGCATTGGCAAAAGTAAAGGGAAATAAAGAAGCCATAAAGGAGCTATTAAATCTGGAATCTAATTCTGATATTGGAAAACATTATTTATTCCAAACTACTTTAGCTGAATTCTATAGTCTGGAAAATAAAACGGAAAAGGCTGGTATAAGATTTAAAAAAGCATTATCACTTGCTGATAATGAAAGAGACGCAGAATTTATTAAAAAAAAATTATTTGAGGTTGTCCCTATTTAGTAATCTCAATTGTTATATGGGTAACAACAAACAATAAAAGGGAAAAAAATGAAAGAATTTATGCTTTTCATTAGAAGTGAAGAAGAACCCAAACAAGATTTTTCTCCGGAACAAATGCAGCAACATATAGAAAAGGTTGGAAGTTTTATAAAAAAACTATCCGAAGAAGGAAAGATGAAATCTGCACAGCCCTTAGAAATGGAAGGCCGAATATTATCTTATAAAAATGGAAAAATTATAGATGGACCATATAATGAAACCAAAGAAGTAATTTCCGGTTATTACCACTTATTGGCAGAAAATTTAGAAGAAGCAATTGAAATTACGAAGGGCGACCCAAGGTTTGAAGAAGGAATCTGGAGAGTAGAAGTCAGACCTATTAAAAAAGTTGAAGGAATAAATTAATAAATCACTTTTCTAAAAAAGGCACTACGGTGCCTTTTTTCGTCTATAATATTATATTACTGATACAATATTTATTTGGAGGTAAATATTATGAAAAGAAGTGATCCGCCAATTATTGTTGAACAAAATTTTGACACGTCTGTTGAGAATGTGTGGAAAGCAATAACCGAACACGGACTAATGGTAAAATGGTATTTTGAAAATATACCGACATTTGAAGCGGAAGTAGGCTTCAAAACTCAATTTAATGTTGTGAGCGGGGAACGAGATTTCCTGCATAAATGGGAAGTGACTGAAGTTATACCAAATAAAAAAATAGTGTATAACTGGACATATAAAGACTATGAAGGAAGTGCTGATGTGGCCTTTGAAATACTTGAAGATGGGGCTTTAAGCAGGCTTCAAATAAAAGTTATAGTGTTAGAAGATTTTTCTAATGATATTCCGGAGTTTAAAAGAGAAAGCTGTATTGGTGGTTGGGAATATTTTATAAAAGGGCAATTGAAAGAATATTTAACAGTCTAATACGTCATTTCGAATCCCAACATTTCGTCGGGTGAGAAATCTTTTACATTTATTTACACAAAATAAATTTGTAAAATGAATAGCTCCGAATGAGAAACAGCAAAAAATACAACTATTATGAAAAACAGCCTTCTACTTTCTCAATATAAACTAAATAAAAAATTTACATTGAGAAATAGAATTGTCATGGCCCCAATGACCAGAAGCTTTGCAGATAATAACCTAGTTCCTACTGAAGATATAGCCAATTATTATGGACGTAGGGCATCAGCAGGGTTAATAATTTCTGAAGGAACTATTGTTAAACAAGATGGGCAAGGTTATCCTAACACTCCTGGTATTTTTAATAAAGAACAAATAGATGGCTGGAAAAGAGTAACCAATACTGTACATTCTAAAGGTGGAATGTTATTTTGTCAATTATGGCATGTCGGCAGAGTATCTCACCCAAAGTATTTAAATGGTAATCTACCGGTTGCTCCTTCTGCTGTTAAGTTGGGTGGACGTGTTCCAAGAGGTGGAGATAATCTTCAATATGGGACTCCAAGAGCTTTAGATAAAAACGAAATTCCTTTTTACATTGATTCATTTATTCAGGGAGCAACTAACACGATAAAAGCTGGTTTCGATGGAGTTGAAATTCATGGAGCACACGGTTATTTAATTGATGAATTTTTACACTATGATACGAATAAGAGAAATGATGAGTATGGTGGAAATCCAAAAAATATGTGCAAATTTATTCTTGATATAGTAAATGGAATTATAAAGGAAATAGGAAAAGAAAGAGTTGGCTTACGCTTATCCCCTTCTGCATATTTTAATGTAGAAGTTGATGAACGAGATGAACTTGTTTTTGATTATTTGTTTGATGAATTAAATAAACTAGACATGGCATATATGCATCAGGGAATAATAGACGAATCCAGAAAATCAAATTATATTGATGAGAAACCAATAGATTACTTTAGATCAAAATTTCGAGGTAAATTAATAGGAAATGGTAATTACAATATTGAATCTGCAGCTGAAGCCATAAGTAATAATATTATTGATTTAGTTTCGTTCGGTCAACCCTTTATCTCAAATCCGGATTTAGTTACAAAGATTGAAAATGGTGAACTTTTACTCCCCTACGATTCCCAAATGTTGAAGAAATTATTCTAAATAAACTTAGTATAAATATGTTTTGTATAAAATTAGGAACTGTTGTTCGGTCGATGTTTTAATATCTTTATTTATTAAAATTTGATCGACAAATTTAGGACTAGTTCATGTTGAAGTATTGCTTCTTCTGTTACATAATTGTTATTCTCACTTCTAATTTATATTCACAAAATATTTCTTCCTTCCTCGCTGAAGAATTTTCACAATCATTAATTAATGATTCAAATAATTTAGAAAGGTTCGTTTATCCATTAGAATTGGAATATTCTAATAGATTAGGAATAACTTACGAAGAACAAAAGTATAAATTTATAATCTCCAATGATCTAGATCCTTCTATTAAAACTGACCTTGCTAAAGGAAAGCTAAAGCATAAGATCACTATTGATTCTTTGAACGGCGAATACTCTAAGGTTATTTTACATATACCATCTAAAGAAATAATTAACGAATATTATTTTTATAACTCTTATCTAATTTCAAAACCATTCTATTCTTCAAGAGATTGGAAAATAAAGATTAGTAGATTTTTCAATTTTCATATAAGTGATACAACTTTATTTAATGAATACTCAATTAATAAGCTTGATTCGTTTGTCGAAAAAATGCTAAGATTTTTAGAGTTCAGTGAAAACGAAATAAATAGATTGCAAAGCGAAAAGATTCACTATTATTTATGCAAAGATGAAAACGAAATTGAAACCTTAACTAACTTCCGGGCACGAGGTATGTATTTCATTCCTTATGATTATATAATTTCTACTTACAGTACGCATTTTCATGAAATATTACATTTATTAATAAATTACAAACTAAAATCAGTTTCACTATATACTCTTCCGCTTCTTCAAGAAGGATTTGCCGTTGCTTATGGCGGTAGAGGAGGAAAAGAACCAGATGTAATATTGGGTTTGGGAAAGTTTCTATCACAGAGCGGTTTTCTAAACTATGAAGATCTTTTAACACGATCTAAATTTTATCAAACAGACGCTTCATTATCATATCCTCTATCAGGCCTATATGTTAAATTTTTAATCACTGAGCTTGGAATAAATAAATTTTTAGAAATCTATAAAAATTATTCAGGAGATTTGGAAAGAGTTAAAAAGCTAAATTTGATTGATTATGAATTACCAACCGAAAATTCATGGAAAGAGTTTATAGATATACCTGAGCTTAGAAATCGAATAAATGTTCAAGAAATTGATCAAACTAAATATCAATCTAAAATTGTTGATTCCAAGAATATTAAAATTTTTGAAAATAGTGATGAATACCTGTTCAAGATAAAACACAAAATTGGCTTAACAATACCTAATAGTTTTACTAATTATAAAAGCAAATATTTTAGCGAATTGTTTCCCAATGGAACATATAGAAATGAGAAATACATAATTAATGTGAGCGAAGAAGAAATATCCGTTTATAATTTTTATAATAACATATTGGTCGCAAAATACACTAAAGGTTTTTCAATAAATCAAAAAACTGTAACTAATAAGAATGGATTATATCTATTTACAATCAAAAAATATGTTTTTGACGAGCCGTTAAGTAAATATCAAATTAGGGAAATTGGTAGTAGATTTAATAAGCGATAATCCTTTTAATTAAACAGAATTAACTTTAGCATTAATACTCATAAATACTTCATGAAGATCTGTACCAATTCCATTTAAAGGATCTACAGATTTTATTAACTCTGCTCGTAATTCATATAATTTTTGTGTGTCATGTTTTTTATTCTCTTTAACAAACTTAATTTTCATCAGCTCTTCTTGGGAATTTTGTTTAGGGTTAAATTTACCATTAAGTCCGCTGCACTGATCACAAGCCCCGCGTTTACTGACTAATGCACAGGTATCATCAAAAATATCCACCATTTTTTTTCTTGCATTATGTAGTAAATGTTTAACCGTCCCCAGCGATGCATCCATGATTTCTGTTATTTCTTTCACCTTAAAACTGTAAATGTCTTTTAAGATTAGTGCAACTTGTTGTTCCAGGGGCAGCATTTTTGATACACATGTAAAGCAGTAATCAATATGTTCTCGAATGTCAAAAGTGCCTTGTGGTGCAAATTGATGTGCATAATTTAGTGATGCCATTATTTCCTTTTCTCTGTGGGCTAGCTCCTTAGTTTGCTCAAAAGTATCTGTTTTCCAATTATTTCTGGATTTTAAAAACTTTCTTGCATGATTTGTTGCAATTGTGAAAGTCCATGTTTTCAGGCTCGATTCCTCCCTAAATGATTTTAAGTTTTCAAAAGCCAAAATAAAAACCTCGTGAGCCAAATCTTCCATATCGCTTCTATTTGCAACTAAGCGGTATAAATACGATTTAAGATTTCCTTGAAATTCGGCAAACAGTTTATGAAAAGAACGTATATCGCCCTTTTTAGCTTCATTTAATAAATCTTTGTAATTGTTCAATTTGCGATTGTTCAAATTAAATTCCTTTTAATAATTGAGTTGTCTCAAAACCCTAAAACTGTCATTCTGAGGAGTACGGCAACGCCGTACGACGTGAGAATCTCCAAGCATCAGCAAAAGAAGATTTCTCACTTCGTTCGAACTTGCCTGACGGCAGTCAGGAATGACAAACCATACTTTTTACAACACTCCCCTAAAATTTATCCAATTATATTAATTCAGTTTAGATTAATATTTACATCATCTCAATATTTTCTAACTTTGGAGGTGAAACCGGATCACTCTCTTTAAGTTCTTTCCTGAAAATATTAAATTCTTCCACTTCATTAATTTTATCCATTGTTTCTTGATTATCCGAAATATTTATATGCATAAATGACTGACCATCTTCAAGTAAAAAAGCTTTATACCACATTCCTTCTACTGGATTACTTTTCAGCTTATCCATTACTGCTTTTATATTTTTTTTGTTTGTTTCAACATATTCCGGTTTGACTGTATATTGAACTTTTACGGCTTTCATTTATTGCCCCTTATTTATGATATAATTTTTGTTTACTTTTCCGCTAAGAATTTTTGTAGATTTTTTTCCTGACTATCCAACTTGAACGAATTCCAATGTTCTAATAATTTCCCATCTTTCATTTTGAAAATATGAAAATCTGTATGTTTAAATTCATTGCCATTTTTAACACCAAAGCCAAGATCCATCATTGCAACATAATCTCCTTTTGAAAATATATGTGCCGGCTTTACATCATATGAATCAAACATAGCAAATACTGAATTAACATTTTTAACTATTTTATGGAAACCTGCTCGATCTTTTAATCCTTCGGGTGCCATATGATTTACAAAATCTTCATGAATATATTCATCAATTTTATCAGTTTCTCCCGTACCAAAAGCAGTTAGTAAACCTATAACTGATTCAATATTTTTCTTTTCTTTAACTTCAATTTTTTCTATTTCTTCTGCCACTTTTTTTGAAACCATATCGTTCATTTCTTCCTGAGAATAGTTTTGATTACAGGCTACAACTGCTATGATTAGAACAATTATAAGAATTAGTGATTTCATTTTTTTTCCTTATAGTTTAATTTTAATAATTTTTGCAAATTATTTCTGCCTTATACTATTTTAGAGTAAAATGAGAGAAAAAACGGTCGGGTTTTTGAAAAAAATTTATTGGAGAAAACCAGAGTTTTTGTAATTTATAATCAATGTTGATTTTTAAATGCAATAATTATTCTTTCATTACTTAGGATATGGGCATGAATAAATCATTTAGAAATATTTTAATCAACTCTTCTTTGGCTTTTGTCTCTGCATTTATTATTACAACATTTATTCATGAACTTAGCCACTATCTATCTCATTTAATGTTTGGGGCTGATCCAACATTATTCCATAATTATGTCCAAACAGTTGATAAACCAACCAGCATTACAGCAAACGTAGTTTCAGCATTGGCCGGGCCTGTAATGAGTCTAGTGCAGGGAATATTTTTTGCTTTTTTATTTTTGAGGAAAAAGAATAATTCAGCAATAAATTTACTATTGCTCTGGATAAGTCTGCTTGGTTATGTTAATTTTTTCGGTTACTTGGTAATGACACCATTTTTTACTTCCGGAGATACAGGCAAAGCTGCTGAATTACTTAATTTAGAATATTACATAAGATTTTCGATAGCGATAATTGGTTTTGTGCTTTTAATTTGGGTTATTTCGAAAACCGGCAAAAACTTTTCCAATTTTATTTCGGAAGACCGGGATTTGAAAAAAAGATCAAAATACGTATATCACGTTATGTTTTTCCCAATAATTATCGGGAGCATTGTTAATTCAATTTTAGCTTTCCCGGCAATGGTATTACTAAGTGTTATTTATCCGGCTACTAGTTCGTATGTCATAATGAGCTCATTTGGTGTTATTTTAAAAAATTCGAATTCAATGAACAAATCTGAAATAGAAGAGAAAATCAATTCCTCTTTATTTTTAATTTTTGTTTGTTCAATAATTTTGAACCGGTTACTTACTTTTGGTGTTGGGTAAATAAATACATCTGTAATTCTGCTCTCAGATAAATAATATTAATAATTAAGCCTCTTTTTTGTAAATTTTTTACAATCTTTAGTGTAAAGAATAATTTTTTTCGAACTTTAGTTTCAATTTTTCAAATGATTAAAATCAGAAAAGCCAGACATAGTGATGTAAATAAGATAACTGAACTTTGGTGTGAATTTATTGAACTGCATGCTAGTTTTGATAATTATTACCGAAAATCTAAAAACGGGAATAAAAGATTTGCAGAATTTATTGAAAAGCAAATAAGTAACAGAAATTCATTAGTATTAGTAGCCATAATACAAAACCAAATATGCGGTTATTTATTTGCATTGAAAGCAAAGCATCCGCCTGTCTTTGAAGTAATTAAATATGGTTTTATCTCAGATGTTGCCGTATCCCGAAAATTTAGAAGGAAAGGCATTGGGAAATTTTTATATGATCACGCAATTGAGTGGTTTAAAAAACATAATATTGAACACGTTGAATTAAGTGTGGCAACAACAAATCCAATATCCAATAATTTCTGGAAAAAATTGGGCTTCAAACCTTATTATGAAAGAAGACATCTGAAAATTTCTGATTAGTCAACACAAACTCAATTTTCACTTTGCATTCCTAACGATGATTTATTAGCTTGTTATCAATTCTTTTAGAGGACATTTTATCCATTGATGCCGCAAATTAAAAATCCAGGATATCCAATAAGTAACTTTGTTGAATCACTTTGGTATTGTAAAGGTGAAAATTATTCGGCCAAGGTTACAACCTATCCTTTACTGAACGAGTCACTCATCATCGATTTTTCAAGCAGCTATAAAGCATTCGACAAGAATGGAAGACTTGTTGCCCATAACAAAACTGTCTGGTTTGCCGGTATGCACAATGAACCGATGTATACTGAAATTAGTGGTGAGCATGAGCAATTTGGCATTTTATTCAAACCTGGTGGTATTTATAAATTTTTTGGCATTCCAGCCTCGGAGTTTGCCAATAAACTAGTAGATGCTGAATATATAATTAGCAACAAACTCAATGAACTAATTGAAATGGCTGCCGGGGAAGAAAAGACATCATCCAAGCTGTGGTATTTAGAAAACTTTTTGAAAAGTATATATAGTAAAAACGAGATCAATCATTACTATACAAACTTGGCCGGTGCACTTAACGATACTAATCTAAGAAGCGGTGGAATCAAATATTTATTATCAGAAGTAAAGCAATCTTCAAAAACATTTATTTCAAATTTTAAAAAATTTTATGGACTTACCCCAAAGAAATTCTGCCAAATGAAGCTTGTAAATAATTCCTTATCTGAAATAATTACTTTCCCTGATAGATCATTAACTGAAATTGCGATAAATAATGGATTTTATGATCAATCACATTACATTAAGCATTTCAAATCTTTTTTAGATATTACACCTAGGGAATATGTAAAACATATTTCTGAAGGAAGGATATTAAAAGAATTTCCAAACTTTCTAGTACACTAAAGGTAATTTCCGTACAATTTCTCTCGCTTATTTATGAGTAACTTTTGAGAAAAGAAAGGGGAGTTATGAAAAATAAGTTTGCATTAATATTCACACTATTATTTGTATTAAATTATATTAGTCTAATTGGATTTGAAGGAGGCAAAAAAATGGATGATAAAAAGAAAGGAAGAGTAACTGGAATAGGTGGTATTTTCTTTAAATGTGAAAACCCTCAAGAGATTAAAGAATGGTACCGGAATAATTTAGGTCTTGCTGTTGATGAACATGGTTCACCATTTGAATTTAGAAATGCAAACAGACCGGAAGAAATAAATTATCTTAATTGGAGTCCATTTTCCAAAGACACAGAATATTTTGATCCCTCTAAAAAAGAGTTTATGATAAATTATCGTGTTGAAAATATTGAGGCGTTAGTTGAGCAACTAAGAGAAAGTGGTGTTACTATTGTAGACACTATTGAATCATATGATTATGGTAAATTTGTCCACATTTTAGATTCAGAAAATAACAAAATAGAATTGTGGGAACCTGTTGATTCGGTTTTTACAGAATATTATAAAGATAGACAGACAACTAAATAATTCTTATTCAGTTACTTGGTTAATCTAAATTTAATGAGAGGAAATCATGGCTGCACCAATTGTGTTCATAGATATAGCAGGGGAAGATTCCCAACAATTAATCGAATTCTACTCAAAAGTATTTGATTGGGAAATTTCTGAAACAGGACAATTCAATGTTCCAATAATTACTCCACTTTCTGGAGCAATAAGAAGCGATCCTTCAGAAAAACGCATTTATCTTGGTGTTGATGATATCTCAAAAAAGCTTGATGAAATTGAAGCTAATGGCGGTTCAGTAGATAAGCATCGATTTGAAGTTCCCGGATTGGTTATCCTTGGACTTTTTAGAGATCCGGCAGGTAATCCAATGGGGTTAGTAGAAATGGAAAATGGAAATGCAATAATTCCATAAATAATTAATACTGCAATATGTTCTCTTCCATTTTTAATTTGTAATAAATATGTTAATCAAACAAATTGAATAACTATATTTGGGATTAAATTTAAATTAACTTTTCAACCATTCGATGAATAACGACATAATAGAAGACAAAGAATTTAATAAAGTTGATTTTACTTCTAAAAAACTTCCTTCATTTGAATTTGAGAATTGCACATTTAAAAATTGCAACTTTATTGAAGTAAATTTATCCGGATTCACTTTTTTAGACTGTAATTTTATAGGGTGTGATTTAACCAATGCAAAACTTAATGAAACTTCATTTAAAGATATTAATTTCAAGGATTGTAAATTGCTTGGACTTCAATTCAACTATTGCAATGAACTTTTAATTTCTTTCTCTTTCACTAACTGCCAAATGAATTTAACATCTTTCAATAAGTTAAAAATTAAGGGTACTCAATTTGTTGAATGTAATTTAACCGAAGCCGACTTCTCGGAAGCTGACCTTTCGAAATCAACTTTTACCAATTGCGATTTAACAAGAACTATATTCGAATATACAAACCTGGAAGAAACTGATTTTACTTCGGCATTAAACTTTACAGTTGATCCTGAAATAAACAAAATTAGAAGAGCTAAGTTTTCTGTTTCAGGTTTGGCCGGTTTACTAAAAAAATATGATATAGAAATTGAGTAATTTCATAAAAATGAACAAAATAAATAAAAACTTTTTTTCATAATTTAATAATCTGCTTATATGAATTTAATTTATTTCAAAATAGTTCTCCTTTACTTATTAGTACCCATTATTATTACTTCACAAAATAAAGAAACAGATAAAGTTCGTTTATTTTATTTGGGTGGTCAGTCCAATATGTCAGGATTAGGCTCTAATAGCGAACTCCCAAATTCGTTAAACAAAGAGTTCAAGAATGTATATATTTTTCATGGCAATTCAGAAGAGGATGATGGAAAAAATGGTGGATTGGGAACCTGGCAAAAATTAAAACCAGGCCATGGGTATGGATTTTCTTCAGATGGTAAAAAAAATGTTTATTCCGATCGATTTGGAATCGAATTATCATTTGCAAAAAGATTATCGGAATTATATCCCGATGAAAAAATTGCTTTAATAAAATATTGTAGAAGCGGATCATCAATCGATAGTCAGGCCGCATCCACCTTTGGCTGTTGGGAGCCGGATTATAAAGGTTCAATGGGAATTAACCAATACGATCATTACTTATCTACAATTAGATATGCAATGAAAATAAAGGATATTGATTCGGATGGTATTGAAGAACAATTAATTCCAAGTGGGATTATTTGGATGCAGGGAGAAAGCGATGCTGCGCATGGTAAAAATGTTGCATTAAAATATTACTCAAATTTAAAACGCCTCATAAATTTGATAAGAGCATCATTGCGCTTGGATGATTTACCGGCAGTTATTGGTAAAATTTCAGACTCACATAATGATGATGATGGCAAGGTTTGGGATGATGGAGAAATTGTTCAGCAAGCTCAAGAAAAGTTTGCAGAAAATGATAAAAATGCTTCAATAGTAAGAAGTACGGAAAACTATGGCTACTCGGATAAATGGCATTACGATTCCAAAGGCTATATAGACTTGGGCAAAAATTTTGCAGATGAAATTTACCAGTTGAATTTAAAATTTGAGTAGTTAATTTTTATTTCTAAATCGATCTAAGTTTTTCTTCAAGAAACTTTTTTTCAATTGTATTGGATGTTATTGCAATAGCTTTAATATATAATTCAGCAGCTTCCTTATAATTACCAAAATTATTTAAAAGATCGGCTTTTATTGAATAATATAAATAGCTTTTTTGTAATAGATCTTGTCTCTCTAATTTTTCAATTTCTGCTAAGGCACTTTGAGTTCCATATACTTTCTCAAAAACCACAATTCTATTTAGTGAAACAAATGGATTGTTCTCAATTTTCAATAACATATCATAAAGTGATAAAATAAATTCCCAATTAGTTTCTTCAAACGATGGTGATGAAGAGTACTCGCAAGCAATAGCAGCTTCAATATGGTATTTTGAAATGTTCTTTCCTGACGATGCTTTTGTTAAATAATATACTCCTATTTTCACATATTCAGCATTCCAATTTTTTCTGTTTTGGTTTTCTAAAGTTACTAATTCGCCATTTTCATTTATTCTTTCATCAAACCGTGCTGAGTTAAAATACATTAATGCTAATAAAGCACTAAGTTCCGGTGTTCTATAATCTTCATGATCAAAAATTATTTTGGCTAATCTTATTGCTTCCTCACAAACATCTTTCTTAATTAACTGTTGACCATCAGTTGATTTATATCCTTCATTATATATTAAATAGATAACTTTTAATACTGTTTCTAACCTATTATTTATTTCTTTGCTGGATGGAACTTCAGGTCTTCCTATTTTTGTTTTAAATTTTGATTTTGCCCTTGTGATTGCCTTTTTTACAGTTTCCTCTTTTTTTATAAGCGCACTTCCTATTTCCTTTAAACTAAACCCTGTTACAAGTTTTAAACAAAGCATTATTTGTTCTGTTGGTGTTAAAGCCGGATGCGCACAAGCAAATATCATTTTTAGTAATTCATCTTTTAATCCGCTTGTTAAACTTTCTTCATCAATGTTTTCGTCATAATGAAATAATTCAGCATAATCTCCCAGGCTTTTTAATTTATTATTTTTTCTTAACTGATCGATTAAATAATTATTTGCTACGCGGTACAGCCAACCTGAAGGATTTTCCGGGATATCTTTGTATGCCCAAAGCAGAGTTGCTTTAAGAAGTGCCTCCTGAACAGAGTCTTCAATTAAATCAATTAATTTAGTAGAATACTTATTTGTAAGGGCTGAAACAACCTTACCATACTCATGTCTAAATAGATGATCAAGATTTATATTTTCTTTCAAATCAACATAAAATAAAAAGGGGAATAAAATTAATTACACCCCTTAATATAAAAGATTATTTCGTTTTCTATATCCAATTATTTACTTACAGATGTTAAATAATGGTCAATGGATAATAGAAATAAAATATTTACATATTCATTATTTCCCTAACTTCAACATTTCCATCATGTTCAAAAATAGGGCATCCTTTTGCAATTTCTACAGCACCAGTTAATGATTCGGCATTAACAATAAGATAACCGCCAACAATTTCTTTTCCTTCGGCATATGGACCATCATGTACAACTGCATCGTTTCCAACAAGCTGCTTCCCTTCGCCGGAAAGTGGAAGGCCATCAACTAATTGATTTTTTTCACTTAGTTCTCCCATCCAAGTTTTCCATTTTGCCATATGAACTTGCATTTCTTCTGGTGATGTTGCAACTCTGGCGGCATCCCCGCCTCGAAATAGATACATATATTTTGTCATTTTTTCCTCCTAGAATTGATTTCTAATTTGGATTTGGTTTATGTGGATTTCCTTTTCCTTCTTCAATGAATGCTTTTAAACTTTTCATATATAATCCCCAATGATAATTACAAATACCATAAAGATCTGTTATTTCTCTCCAATCAGTGTGATAAAACTTAATATCGGTAGATTCCTCTTTAGGTATTATTTCGAACTTTATTTTTGTCCCCAACCACTCTTGGTCTCCATCAATACATTCCCATTCTACAATTTTATTTTCCTCGAGATTTAATATTTTCATACCCTTTTTATAATTCTTCGTAAATCTAAACTCAATTATTGAGCCAATTTCTGATTTGGCAACCGTTTCTGTTGTCCACCAAGATGCTAATCCTTCTTGTTGAGTAATTGCATTATATATTTTTTCTGAATCATTAGTTTTTATATTAAATAGATGAAAAATATCCATTCTGAATTCTCCTGTTAAAGATTAAATGAATTTTAGGACTTATTTACAATTAAGACGATTGAAGGATTAGTTTGGGGACAATTTAAATCAACCTATTAAATAAACGAATATGTTTTTCACTAAAATGTTATTTGAGCTCCAAAAACTATTGTTCTCCTGCCAAAATAACTTTTAATTTTATTTCGTTCAGAATAATCGGGACTATAGGAATATCCGAATAAATTTGTGATATCCAGAATATTAAGAGCTTCTACATAAAAAACCGCAAAGAATTTTTTAAATAATTGATTTAGGTGGGTTATTCTAAAATCTAGCCTATGATAATTGGGAAAACGTTCTGAATTATCTATTCCATAAACAGGTTCATAGATTCCTGATAAGTGATTTATTCTTGAATCTATTACAGGAGTAAAAGGGCGACCTGTTGCAAATTTATAGTTTACACCTAGTCTCCACATTGCGGAAAGACGATAATTTAATACAACAGCAAGATTATGTGTAATATCAAAATCACTTCGAGAAAGTTCTTCGAATTCTAACCATTTTCTTTTGGTATTAATAAAACCATAAGAAACCCAGCCTTCTAATCCCAGTGGAAATTTCCCTTTAACGATTACATCTATTCCATTGGCAAATCCATTTCCATTATTGTTGTAGTTTAATTCATTATCATCTAGCGGCAGATTAGAATACTTTTTATGATAGCCTTCAATTCTTACAGAACTATTTTTACCAAATAATAAATCATAAGATGCAACGATGTGTTCTGCCTTCATTGCATTTAGTTTAGGATTTCCATCATCTTCGCTATACAATCTTAAATCCGGCAATTGATGAAAAACACCCATTGCAACTTTGAGTTTAGAATTTTTAGTTAAATTATATCCTACTCCAATTCTTGGATCAACCCATTGAATATTTAGATCCGGAAAAACATCATACCTTATGCCGGCTACTGTAAATAATCTATCATTACCCAAAACATTTTTTGCTTCCAATTCAGCATATCCGCCAAAATGATCATTATTAACATTTACATTTATAATATCTCCTAAGCCTTCAGGCCGGAAATCATAATCTTCTTCTGGTACAACTCCTTTATATTCTCGTTCTCTTTTTTCTATTTCAATTCCGGAAATTACCTTTATATTGTTTGTCAGTTGATACTCTAAATCAGATCTTAATTTAAGAACATCATCGGTTTGCTTAAAATCCAGAATTCCTAAACTCCATAAATTTGTATGACGATTAAATGACAAACTATTTTTAAGAAGAATATTTGTAGCAAATATGTGAGTATGATGAAGGTTAAAGAAATTATTTGTTGAGTTTCCATTAAAAATACCATCATATTCTGCCCGATCTACATTAACCCCTTGTTTATCTTCAGCATATAAACCAAATAATTTTATTTTCCCTTTTTTAGAATAACGATAAACGGTTGATAAACTAAAATCTCTAGAGGATGGAGAAGTAGTAAATTCATCTAAAGCTCCATTAAACCACATAATTGGTTTAGTATAGCTTTGCTGTGAAGTAAAACGAATACCTAATTTATCTTCCATAATCGGAAGTTCACCATTAAAATTTGCAGCAGCCATCGAAATTCCAATCATAAAATTAGTATTTAATGGTTCGTCCTTAGTTTCAATATCTAACACACCAGAGAGAACATTTCCATATTTTGTGGAAAATCCACCGCTTGAAAAATATAATCCCTTAACCGTGCTGGTATTTAAATTAGAAAACAAACCACCATAAGCTGATTCATAAGTATATGGATGGTAAAGTGTGGCTCCGTCAACCATGGTTAATGTTTCAATTGGGTCACCTCCTCTTACAAATAGCTGAGCGCTTTCCGATACCTGGGTTAATCCGGGTAAAGTTTTTAGCGATTGGAATATGTCTGCAGCCCCGCCAGGAGTTGTATAAATATCTTGTGAACTGAGGACAACACCCTTACTTTTTTCTGAACTAAAGGAACTGCCTACTACAATTGATTCTTGGAGTTTTATTACTTCTTTTATTAAAGTGATATTTAATTCAATATTTTCCGATTCCTTTAAAATTATATTCTGTCGATAATTACTAAAACCAACCATACTTGCTGATATTGTATGCTCACCTTTTAACTTCGTGGTAAATGAAAATTCCCCTTTTGAATTTGATGTTGACCCAATATTAGAATTTAATACATAAACATTAACATAAGGCAGAGGTTTTTCATCTTCGCCGGTTACTATTCCCGAAACGGTTGTAACTTTTTGAGGATAAATGTTGGTTGAACTTAAGACAACAATTATAATGTATAAATATAATTTTAATGGTTTCATAAAGTTTCTAAAATCAATTCAAGTTAATTTCATGTTTTTGACCGGATGAATTAAAGATAAATTTTGTATCTTCATAATCTGCCGGACCAAAACTGCCGGTAGCATTATTGGAGAATCCAAATGTTTCTGAAGGAATACCCAACATATTTCTATCCAGCTTTCTATTTTCATTTTCATCATGGTAGAGTTTTATCGCATATTCACCGAAAGGTAAATCTTCAATTGCCCATTCAGCTTTTGAATCTTTAATATCCGCTGTAACATATTTAAATTTTTCACCATTCTCTGAGTATGCTTCTTCAGAATTAAATAAAGCAATCATTGCCTTACCTTCGTCACTTTCAAAACCAACTACAGTTAGGAAAAAATCACCAGAATTATTTTCTTCCTTTTCTGTTTGAGCAATTGCATTTCCTGTTAAAGTAATAATTAACAATGTGATTAAAAATTTTAGAGATTTCATATTAGCTCCATTATTTGTTATAAAGTACTTTGTTTTATAAAGTTGATAATTAAAAAAAATTATTTGCTAATTAGGTCTTCCAGTTTTTTAATATAAAGTTCAAATGCATCTTTCCCTTTATCAGTAAGTGAATAAGTAGAAGCCGGTTTTCTATCAATAAACTCTTTTTTTACTTTTGTGTAACCAGCATCTTCAAGCTTTTTCAAATGTACGCTCAAATTTCCATCTGTTGTATTTACTTTTTCTTTTAAAAATTTAAAATCAGCTTCTTCCAAACTTATTAAAACAGACATAATTGCCAAGCGTATTCTAGAATGTATTATTTCATTAAGCTGTTGATAATCAAAATCTTTCATGCTGTTTGAGCTGAACTATTTTTTACTTTATTTAAGAGTATGATACCAGGAACAATCTGTAACCCAATCATCATAAACGCCATTATTAAATTTGTATATTGACTAGGATAGAAAAACATGATTATTGCACCAACCCACCAGCCGGCAGAAAGGTTTCGGAGCCATTTATAATCATAGATTACAGCTGTAATGAAATAAGCAATCCCAAGTATCATTGACATTACGGGGCTTACATAAATTCCTTTTATTGCACCGGATATTGTACCAAGCAGGCCAAAAATTGTCATTGAAATTCCGCAAGCAAGCCAAACACTCCCAAGTATTTTAGAACCAAGAGACTTCATCTTGTTACTTTTATTATGTTTTTTGGATAAAAAATAAGAATAGAGCCAGCCAGCAGTAACAAGTAAAATCCATACATAATACATATAGTTAAAATCCCAAACAAAAAACTTTCTAAAAAATTCCAAGAAAAGCCCAATTACAATAAGAATTCCCCAAATAATATATGGCTTTCCGCTTAACGCAAAAGAATTTCTGCTATCATTTATTATATTTTTAATAAACGATAATTCTTCTGCTGCAGTTTTTTCATCCATTCAAATACTCCAAATATAATAAAGTACTTTGTTTTATAAAGCAAATATACATGAGAATTGATTATTTGTCAAGATAATAATTGTTTTACTAAAACCATCTACTTTGTTATTCTATAATTCCCAGTAATTAAATAATGATAATTATATCTTTGATATAATTTAACTGCTCAAAGATTTTATTTTAGATTTGTTCTTCATCAAAAAAGAGGTTAATATTTTTAACTCCATTTACTCCATCCAATTCACGCATAAATTCAGGATTCTTTTCTTTATCCCTAAATTTGACGTAATAAGCTAACTCCATTATACCCTGATCCTCAATAGTTTTTGCGTTTATTATATTATGCCGCTTGCAATATTTATTTAAAATTGGCATATACGGTGGAGAATCTTCACCGTTTGGATGAAAAGCAAATTGCAGTAAGTAGTCATTTGGTTTTGTAGATGTAAAGTTGGATTTCGTCAATAATAGTATCATTAAACCAATGAATATAGAACCGAAGATTGCCATTTTATGATATCCTACTCCAGAAGCCATACCAATTGCCAATCCAAAAAATATAAATACAATATCCTGAGTATCTTTAACGGCAGTTCTAAAACGAATGATTGACATAGCTCCAACAAGTCCGAATGCCCGTGCAAGATTGTTCCCAATAACCATTATTACTATTGCCGTTATCATGGTAAGAAAAATCATTGAGTTTGAAAATGCCGCCGAATACCCAGCTCCTCTATAAGACTTTTTGTATATGTAAGCAATGAAAAGACCACAGGCAAGAGCAACAATAACATTGGTCATTATATCAAATACCGATACAGGAAATAGATTCATGTTTTGGAATTCATTAAGCATAACAAACCCCTCGATTAGAAATTAAATTGCTCATTGCATACCGTCTATTATTAAACTCATGATGAGTTTCTAATGACATCGTGTACTTGGAAAGTGCTCTCCTATCCAATTTATATTTGGTAATAATAGTTTTAATCCAAACCGGTAAACTGCCGTAAAACTTAACTTCAAGAATAAAGTTGTTATTCATCGTTCTTTTGTTTTTATCTTCACTATATAGTTGCTTAAGGGAAGGATAAATAACGCTGCGCAAATTTTTATCGAAAGTTAAACGGAGCGATGAATCAAACTTTCCTTCAAATGCCTCACGGTCATAAATAACTAAAATGGCCGGATGTAAATTTTTGAGATAGTAGTAATAAAAAAATTTACGTGCATCTTTCTTTTCAACCCCATTACCATTAAACGAAAGCACATAATCATTGACTCGCTTTGAGTATAACGATTTTGCAATATTTGTAAAATAAATTGGAGCTCTACTTTTTGAAATACAGTTTGTGTTTTTATGTTTAATTTCTAAAAAAGCAATACTCTTTTTTGATTGTTGATTATAACTTCTAATACGAAATTTATTTCGAACTTGAATTCCGTCCACTTTTTCTCTGTAGCAGTCAAACTGCGGAGAGTCGTAGTAAATGCTCCTAACTGTATACTGACCATTACTATGTTTATTAGCAAAATCATCCAATTCCATATACGGTAATATTTCTGCTCTAATCGTATCAATAAGATCATTAGATACTAAGTATTTGTATTCATATCTTGATTTCATTTTACTTATTCTAATTTTCAATATTACGTTTCAGATAAGTATGCAAAGAAACTGTACCGCAATTAATTTCTGCTTGAGTAAACATACCGGAAATAAAATCTCTTGATAGATTGTAAACAGTGGCCAAAACCATAATACACTGTTTTCCATCAATAATCTGCATAACGGGTTGTTTCATTTGTACAACACCTGTTAATAATTCCGAGGTATTCGCTGAGGTAAATGAAACGTTTTCACCTTCACCAATGTATTCAGCTTCTTCAAGTGCAACAGGAATGAAAGCAATTCCTAAATCGAAGTTTGATAAGACAAGTAATGTATCTTCTGAAAAACTTCTTTCAATTCTGCCTTTAAACGGGACAATGATTGAATTTTGTGAATCTATTTGTTGCTGTAAAAAAGAAATTTTGTTTTCAACAGCAGTAATTCGTTTTTTTAGCATATTAATTTCTTCAGCCTTTTCGCCACTTAAACTTGACTCCAACTCGGCCTGTCGAATATTTACAGCTTTTTCAAGAACATTCGATTCATCAGAAGCAGTTTGATAATCTTCCTCAGCAATTAGCTCTTTTTGAAGTAACTTATTTAATCGATCAACAATTTTTGTTTGCTTATCATACTTAGATTTTGCCATTTCTAATCGTTCTCTTGCTTCTTTAACTTCTGTTCTTTTAACTCCACTCATACTTGCTTTAATCGTTGCTGCTAAAACATGTAATTCACCATTTAGCTGAACTAAACTTTCTTGCTGACTGCTTGAATAGATTACCCCTAGAGTATCACCTTGTTCTACAACCTGTCCGTTCTTTAAATTCGCATTCAGGTCTAAAACCATCGACTCACCTCTCTCAAAGGAAATAAGCTGGTACGAATTATTAATCCCACTCAAATGATTGATAGTATTTGTTTTAATATCTCCATCTGCTCCACGTGATAAAATCCATTGGTGGGCAGGCATTAATTTAGCTACACTATTAATCTTATAAGGGATCTTAAATGGAAAAAAGTAAGTGATTAATATGATAACGCCTAATAATACTGTTATTTGGATTTTTTGTTTTCTTTTCAATGTTTTATCCTATTGGAATTATTACCGTCCTAATTATTATACCGTTGCTTTATATAGGCATTAATACCTTATAAATAATTTCCTCAAATTGATTTCCCCCAAACTACAGCTTTACTTATCTTCAATAACTTTATGGATTTTCATAATTCTTATTAGCATTGTATTTGACAGTTATAAAGCACTTTTAGTTTAATGTTTTTAGTGCAGAATTTATTACCCAACATTTTTATTTTTTTAACAGTGAATTAATTAACATAATTTAAAACAACACCTATATCTGCTGCATGCATATAATACCAAATAACTTATTTTTGAATCAAAATTTGAAATATCTCATATGATAATTGTGACGGTTATAACGAAGAAAATCTGTGGAGATAGGAGGGTTCTAAAAGCCCTTTACTAATAATCTATAAAGGGCTACAATTAAATACTGCATCAATCGTTAAAAATTTTCGTAAATAATCAAATAATCCTCGAAACACCTTAAAGTCAGCTCATTTCCAATTATTATTGTTAGCATAAGATATTGTGTATATGAGTAAAAATATTTTTGCGATTTTATTTTTTGTTTTCCACATTTCCTTAATTACCGTTTGATTTTTGCTGCTTGCGTTGTTTATGATTTTTCTTCATGAATTCGTCAAACATATCCTGTTGCTCTTCGTTTAACAAACTCTTGACTTCTTCTTCAAACTCGGCTCTCATGTTTTCCATTTCCTCATGTCCCTTTTTTTGACCACTTTCATCCTCCATTGACGCTTTAACTTCTGCAAAGTGATTAACATATAATGCAAGAATTTCTGTCTTTTGATTTTCACTTAGCGAAAGCTCCTTTGATAATTTTTCAACCATTTTAGTAATTTGAGTTTCGTTTGGAATTTGAGGCGGCTTTTGTCTCTCTTGCGCAAAAAGGCTGCTAGTAATAAAAAACATCGCTGTGATAAATAAAATAATATTAACACTAAAATATTTTTGAATATTCATTTTGTTCTCCATGTTTAATTGAATAATTGTCCTACTATTTATGACGATAAAACATGGAGAAACTTGCGGGGTTAGACAAAAACTATACGAGTTTTAAAAGACAGACCAAAGAATGCTTCATTTGTTATTAATTTCTCTCTTAATAACATCTTTTTATTTATTAAAGCTCATCATCTTATTTACGATTATAAAAAATAAATTTTTCTATATGAAGCTGCTATTCCATAAAAATAAGTGAATTTTTATCGAAAGGATAATAAAGGGAAATACTTTAATAATCTAAGGATTTAAAGAAGATGAAAACACGTAAACTAGTTCAGTATTTTTTAATTATAGCCTTAATAGCAACTTATCCCATAAATATCCTAGCACAAACCGACCTTTCGTCTGAATTTAAATTTGAAGATAATGTTACTGATGAATCTGGGCAATTTGAAGTAACAATTTTAGATAGTATATCATACACTGAAGCAAATGATGGGAAAGCACTTTTATTGAAAGGTGAAAACTGTTTAAAATTCCCTATGGCTCTCAATGAGGCAATTCAGTTTGATAAATCATTTCATATAGAGATGAGCTTTCTTTATGAAAGTGTGCCTGAGGAAGTAAGTGAACGTGTACTTATAGGCAACAAAAACGATGGTTATGATACACCGGGATTTCATGTTTTTCTTAACAATGAATACCACCATGATAAAGACTTTGCTTATGCGGTGTTTAATATCGGTGGGGGTAACGGCAAGTCTATAGCGCAGAGAATAGATGATCTCGCGGTAGGCGAATGGCACCAGATGGCGCTAACATTTAATTTTGTGGATTCAACCCATACATTCAGAATAAACGGATCTTCAATCACTGGCTCACTGCTTGTTGATATTGACGATTTCGATTTCGATCCCCAGCCATTTTTTGATTCTTTCTCTCGAATGGAAATTTTTGTTGGAGCGCACACACCAAATGAACCGGGTGGTGATCCTCAATATGCTTACAGTGAACCCGGGGACAGCGTTGCGACTGCGGATATAATAATAGATGATTTAAAGATATCTTCACCCAAACCGGATGGAAATACCGATGAGGTTGTCTCTGTGCTTGACCGGTTTTCCGACGAACTCGACGGAAACATTGATCCGCTCGATAACGCAACCCATGAAGTGCTCCTTGCAAAATTAAGAAGCAATTTATTAGGTAGTGATTTAAATACCTCAATCAATTCTGTAAAAAGATTTATAAACGCATTTGAAAATAATCATACACAGATTTTCACGAACGAATTTGATATTAACTATTTTGATATGGATAAACATTCACAGGCTTATATTGAAGTTGGTAGCTGGCTTATGAAAGAAGGCTATAAAGCTGAATATTTACATCTGCTTGAAGGAATAACTTTCCGTGAACACAAATGGTTTCCAGGTGCAATTGCTGAAGGAGCTGAGAGGATAAATAGTGAAACTGTATCTGTAAATGCAACATTTACTAAAGATCCTGGTTATAGCATGATGGGACTTGCTAAAAGTGAAGCTGAACTTTCTTCTTATGTTTACCGCCCCACAGGATTTTATGCTGCTGCAGGAGAGCTAATAACTATTAATGTTGATCAATCACTTGTAAACACCGGTTTGCATGTACGGGTTGGCGCACACACATCAGACTTTTCTTCCTGGTCACAAACCAACCGCTCTCCTCTCATTTTTGTTGACTATAGAATTGATTCAACAGAAATGAAAGTGATAAATCCGTTCGGCGGTGGAATCTATGTGCTTGTACCGCAGACAACAGATCTTGACTGGGTAGATGTTATTATTTACGGTGCAGTCAGGGCTCCATTTTATTCAGACAGAACCGGCAAACAGACAACACTTGCTGAGTGGGAGACTATGAAACAGTACCCTGCTCCTTTTGCAGATTTTGAGTCTGATAAATATATGCTGACTGTATGGACTAAAGACATTCAGAATTTTGATACCCCCGACTCTTTGATGCACAAGTGGGATCAAGTTATGGATATATATTCAAAAATTTTGGGCCGTCCGCTTGAAAGGGCTCGCGCCGAAGCTTTCCTGATGGATTCGAAAAACTCCTCAATTGGTTCATATCCGGCAGGTTACCCTCAGACGCCGGGAGTTTATGCCAGTGAAAATGGAAGTATTACAAACGCCACATTTTCACCATTTAATGTTCTAAATGAAAAAATTTGGGAAAAAGATGATGGCTTTTTTGCAATGTATCATGAAATGGGACATACTCATCTTCCGCCTACAATTCAATATGAAATAGAAACCGTTGTAAATGTTCCCGCCGCAGCTGTATTAACGGAATTATTTGGATTAGGCTATGATGAAGCTCTCAAATGGTCAGGTTTCCAGAAATTTACCCGTGATGATGCAGCTATCGACTGGATGATCACTGAAAATTTCCGCAATAGAAGATCAATTAGTTTTAATCTTGGAAATGAAGAACTGAGATATCAAGCCAGGGGATACGCAAAATACCTTGATATTGCAGATATTTTCGGCGGCTGGGAAGCTATGGGAAAAATATATAAAACTTTTTATGATGAACAGATTGAGTCCGGTATCCCGCAAAACAGCCCACACCAGGTTGAAGTTACAAGAGATCACTTTATTAGAAATGCATCAAGTGCTCTTGGTTATAATGTTGCTCCATTAATGCATTTTTGGGGAGTACATCCTTCTGAAGAGCTTATTGGTGAGCTCGCTGAATTGCCTTTATCTGATGAAGTCTTTGATAGGATACAACATTACTGGTCTGTTACCCCAAAAAATAATATTGAGTTTAGGGAATTTTATAATGCTAAACTGACTGTTGTAGAAGGATCAGAGTATTACGAACAGTTGCTGGATGTGTATGATGAGACATATGTAAAGCAGATACAGAATACTATTGATGAAATTTTAACTCTTTATTATGATTCAGTTACAAATATTGAAGAAGAAAAACTTACAACTTTACCGAAAGAGTTTGCACTATATCAAAACTACCCTAACCCATTTAATCCTTCAACAACCATTAATTATTTTGTACCGCATAAATCATTTGTATCTGTTGCTATTTACGATATGCTTGGAAGGGAAATAGAAAAATTGATCAATGAAGAAAAACAACCAGGTAGTTATTCAATTGAGTTTGATGGCAAGGAACTAGCAAGCGGTATTTATTTTTACAAAATGCATGCGGGTAGTTATGTGGATATAAAAAAAGCAGTCTATTTGAAATAAAAATTATAAATCATGTTACTTGAAAAGGATAAAACAATGATCCAATTAAAAAATATATTTTTGATTTTAACTATTTTCATGATAAATATCGTTAGTGCACAATTAAGTTTCACTGATCACACAGTGATCGAAAATAATGATAATCATTGGCCTAATAATGTAAGCGCTATTGATTTTGATAAAGACGGGGATATTGATCTTCTATCCGCTTCACCTTCTCAGCCATATGCTTATTGGTTTAATAATGATGGAGAGGAGAATTTCTCGATAGACTCTATTTATACAGGAGATAATGGTGAATTTCATTTGCGCCCTGCGTACATAAATGCCGATAGTATCCTTGATATTGTGGCTTTTTCCTTTGGTGGTAATTCCATTTCATGGTATGAACATGATGGCAACAAAAACTTTACAAAACATGCTATATCTGATTCAGCATATTGGCCACTTGATGTTATTCCAGCAGATCTGGATGATGATGGAGATACGGACATTGTAGCAACAACCTATTTGGGAAATGATATTTTTTGGCTTGAGAATAATGGTTCTGGAGAATTTACTCAACATGTAGTTGCCGAAGAATTATTACGACCCTCACATCTTGCAGTTGTGGACATTGATAATGATTTAAAATTAGATATTTTATGCTCCAATGGTTTTGGAGGTGTTTCCGTATTTAAGAACGACGGGGAAGAGAACTTTACTAAGCAAAATATGGATGATCCGGCAATAGGAGCGCAAGAAGTACATGCTATTGATTTGGATGGGGATGATGATTTAGATATTTTGACAACATTCACTGATGATAATCGAATCGCCTGGTATGAGAATATTGGTGATTCAATTTTTAATATAAGATCTGTTACAGAACTGGATACTGGAGTATATTCCATTTATGCTACAGATATAGATAGTGATACTGACATTGATATTGTTTCTGCTTCTAACACACAAAATAGAATATCAGTACACATCAATGATGGGAACGAAAATTTTACCAAACAGGTTATAATTAATGACGTTGATGCACCTATAGTAGTAATTTCTGTTGATGTTAATGGAGACAACCTTATAGATATCTTATCCATTTCTTCAGACACAGGTAAATTAGCTTGGCACGAACAAAAAGAGGCTGAGCTAATTAACACAAAACCTTATTTTGTTTCCGTAAGCTCAGATACTGCTCATATTGACTCATTATTCAGTTATACAGCCAGAGCCATTGATCCGGAAGGCTCTGATATAAGTTATACTTTTCAGGAATACCCGATGTGGCTCACACCAGCTGACTCAATAATTTCCGGGACACCACAACAAGGGATGAAAGACACTTCATTCACGGTAATTGCATCAGACGGCATCTTATCAGACACCATGAAGGTAGAAATTAAAATATTAGAACAAGTAAATACGCATCCTTATTTTATTTCTGTAAATTCAGATACTACTCATATTGACTCATTATTTAGCTATACAGCCAGAGCCATTGATCCGGAAGGCTCTGATATAAGTTATACTTTTCAGGAATATCCGATGTGGCTCACACCAGCTGACTCAATAATTTCTGGGACACCACAACAAGGGATGAAAGACACTTCATTCACCGTGATTGCATCAGATGGAGTTTTATCTGATACTTTGAAAGTAGAAATAGTGATTATAGACCCTAACCCAACACATGTTGATAATTCAGAGATAGCTATTCCAGTTTCATACAGCCTATATCAAAATTATCCAAACCCATTTAATCCGCAAACCAAAATTGCATTTGATTTGCCAAAAGCAACAGATGTTTATTTAGAAGTATTTAATACTGCCGGCCAACGAATTACTGTTTTAGTTAATCAACAAGTTGCAGTTGGTCACCATGAAGTAACTTTCAATTCAGCTTCTCTAGCTTCTGGTATTTATATCTACAGGTTAAAAGCAGGTGATTATAATGTTACAAAAAGAATGATTTTATTGAAATAGATTTTCATTATATGATTAGAGTAGATGGGATTACTATATTATTTGCTTAATAGTGTAATCCTAAACTCATTTTTATATTCATTTGTAAGAAATTTATCTATCCACTCATAAAGTTTTCTTACTTCCTGAATATCAAAACCATTATTTCTCCAATGGTTTAGCTTATTATTTGTTTTAAGAAAAATTTTATCTTCAATAATTCTTAATTTCTGATAAATACCGGTTCCATCCTTATTAAACAAAGATGTTAAATTCATGTAAGAATTTCCATTTCCTCTTTTAATTGGATAAACTTTTTCTTTAAGCTCAAGTGCAGCATCACAAATTGGAGCTATTTCGGATTCATCGGCAACAGTAATTTGAGGAAGTTCGGGTCCTGCTGAAATCCATGTCGGAATTGCAACCGAACATAGTTGATAACCCAAAATGGTCCACATAGTTGTTAGCTCAACAGGTTCTCCTTCTTTAACACCTTCGCATAAAAATGTTGAGGCGGAAGAATATCTTGGAATATAGTCTTGAGTAATTATATAAAAAGGATCATTAGAATCTTTAGGAAAATCCTTACTTCTGTCTTTATTAAGTAATGAGTGCTTCAAACTGCGGCTAATATCTTTTAGGAAAAATTTATGATCAATACTTTTAGATGCTTCAGCATTGTACAATAATTCTTCCGCAGTTAAATATCTTATGTAACCATAACCATCATCTCTTGACCCGGTAAAGGAATAATTAGTTCTTATTACATATCCAAATGGTGCAATTTTGGGATCATTAACATCTATCTTTTCGAAGCCCCAATTATCTGTTTCATAATAAGCAGCTCCACCAAACGCATCTATTACTCCAAAGTTAGCTTCAACTCCTAACGGTTTAGGAAGATCATTCAGTAACTTCTCAAAATCCTCAAGTGTTTTGCACTCTTTTAGTGCTAATCTCATCACTATACCTTCACGATCTTTAATTTTTGTCGTATCATTTGCCTTTAAGTTATAAGATGCGGAGTTCATTATGCAGAAACCGGTTGAGTTAGTTCCCATCCAAACTTCATTTCCATCAGTATCAAAAGAATTTACAACTCCCATATAATTATATTTTCCATCATCGAAGTACATAATTCTGTTTTGAAGAGTACCGGTGTCTCTATGTTTAAAAATCAATGGTCGTCCATTTTTTGTAAATTTTCCGGATACAATTGCAGTTGTACACGCTTCCGATTGATTGATAAAAATGAACATTGAAAGAATAAAAAAGACAGATATCCGGTGCATTACTACTCCAAAAATTTTGTAAAATGTAAGATAAACTTATTAAATAATGATGAGTTCAACAAAGAGAAATGTGTATAATAATTTACTTTAATCGATAAACCGATACTTAAAAAAAGATTATATGTTCTATTTATTAATATATCTGCTTAATCTTGTACTAATAAATCGGCATTTTCGTCTGAGGATTTCCCTAATGTTGCAAGTATTTTTACTTTTCCGTTTACAATAGTGTTCTTTAAATTTTCTTATATTCTAGTTCATCTGTAGGTAAGGGAAATGATATTTTATTAAGTGAATACTTTAGCGGGTTTATAATTTCTTTTTTGTTTCTTCAGAATTTAATTCGAAAGAATTTAGATAGTACCCAAATTCGTCACATATAATTGGATTTTTTTCACTAAATATTATTATGTTATCAAGGTGATCGCTGTTTGTAATATCAAAGAAATACATTGCTAGATTTAACAAAGCTCTGCTCTTCGATTGATCCGGTTCACAAATTGCTTGCTCAAGTAACCAAGGGAAATCCTTTTTATATGCGAGCGGCATATCAGGGTGAAGAAAATAATTGATTTGCTTTTCAGGGTTAGACATGTATTGTACTATCATTTTAATCAATTTTCTTCTTTTTTCATCTTTTTCTTCAAAATTTTTGTAAAATTTTTCTTTTAGTTTGCTGCCAACAATGTCATCGTAATTTTTAATTAAGCTTATTACGGCATTTTTATACTCTTCAAGAACACTTTCATCATCCAGATAATTAAAAGCTGTAAACATTATGTTGTCCATTATTTCGGATATACCATGTAAGTCTAGATTGTGTTTTGATTCTTGTTTTGAAATCCACTTTAGCGCAACAATTAAATCTTCATTATTTGAGTTTGGTAAATTACAATTGTATAAAAAGATCATATAATTACCACCAAAGTTTGGTCTTTTTCGTTTATCAAGAACCGAAAATAATTCTTCATATGTAAGAAAATTTGGCCACAGACTAAGTAAACAAATTCCTTTTAATTCATCATCTAAATCTTCTGATAGATCACCTAATAAAACCGACTTCATTTTTTTAATGTAAAACTCATTGCCAAAATTTTTAATGACCCTTCCGGCATTTTGTCTAACAAGAATTGATTCTTGTTTGTTTTGAAAAATATCATTGATATCATTTAACAAACTTTCTAATCGACAACTTTCCGCTATGTTAATTGCTTCATATCTGGTAGTCTCATTTTTCGTTTTATCATTAATTATTTTTCGAATTTGACTTTCAATGTTAGCATGCTTCAGTTTATGATAACTCTTTGTAAAAGAATGATACACATCATAAATTTCTTTTTCTTCGAATAATTTTAATAACTGCGACGTAAATTTCTCCTTGCTTTTTTCATCTTGTAATAGTACATCGCTATTAAAAAATAGTTGAATATCATCTTTTAAAATTTTATTAAATAATTCCGGCCGAAAAGAAATGAGCCATCCGATGGTTTCATTTAATTGAGGAATTAATTTTAATTTTCCATTAAAATTTTGAAAAAGTAATTTAAATATCTGTGTTTCAGATACTTCTTTAATCCATAAATACCTTGCTGTTAGATATTCAGCAAAAGATTGATGATACCATCTAAACATTTCTTTATCATTTGAAACAAATAATCCCGTATTTAATGTTTCTTTTACTAAATCTTTTGGTATTTCTACTTTTTCATTATTAATTATTTCTATTCCACAAAGTTCATCAATAAAAACATCTGTATCATAATCTACTTGTCCATTTATTTCCAAAGTTATATTTGTTTTGTAATCCAACATCATCATAGCTGCTATTCTTTGTGCAACAAAAAGCTTATACGAATCCGGATATTTTCTAAGTATTTTTGATTCTTTTCCGGAAATATTCTGTTGATTTATTAATAACTTCAAACCTTCTTCATAAATTTCACGGTGTGATGAGGGAAGATTTTTGTGGTTTTTATATGAATTGATTAAAAAATTTAGTGTTATCGGTTTTATAACTAACGGTTGTAAAGCTTTCTGATAGATTTCTTCAAAAAACTTTTCCTCTTCAATTTCATTTTCTTTAAGTGCAAGAACAACATCATTTTTTCTTAAAGGAGCTAACTCATAGAACTTTACTCTCTTTCCACCATAAGTTTCAATTATCGTATTTTCTAAAAATTTGCTCCATTCAGCTGTTCTACAGGTAATTCTTAAGTATAGGTTCGACCAATAATTTTCTTTTAATTCGTTTGCAAGAATCTCTGAAATAGTGTCAATTCCTGTTTTACATTCATCCAGGCCATCAAGAAGTAAAACATAATTTAAATTATTCTGTTGGGCTACATGAAAGTTTTTATTATTGAAAATACCTTTAATAAAACAGCTTCCATTAGAATATTGATTTAATTCATGATAGTGTATTTGTTCGTCGTTTAATCTAAGTATTTCTTTATGGCTATTAATTGATCTTTTAAGTTCACTTGTTTTTCCTATTCCGGATTCACCAAGCAATACTAAACATGGAATATTGACTATCTCTTCTAAAATATTTACATTTTGTGGATAATACTTACTATATCCTAATTCCGGACTATATAGAAATCCACTATCAGATAATTTGATTTCCCCGCCCCTAAGGCACCAATATCTTTTCCATTCATAATTTTTATTCATAGGTTCTAATAAAAGATTACAAAAAATTTAAATAACTAACTATAAACTAATTACACTAAGGAATTTTATATTGTATTTAAAACCGAGCACCACAATAACAATGCCCGGTTTTTAGGGAAGCAAAATGTTGTACTAGTTATTAAATGTATGTATCAGTAATTGAGCCACTTGTTTCGTCACTTTCATTTTGAAGATTTTGAATGAAAGCTTGTAACTCTTCTTTGGAAATCTCACCGCTTTTAAGCTGGTCCATTAGCTCAATCATAAATTCCGGCGGTTTTGGTCTTTCCTCACCTTTAATACCATTCGGTCCTCTTCTTTCAGGCATTTCGAAGCCAGCTTCTTCAAGAATGTTTCTTAAATCTTTTGAAGGTGTGATACCTGCGTCTTTAATTTCAGTCATCATAGTTTCAAATTCTAATTCAGAAATGCTTGACGAATCATAATTCAAGATAATTTCATTTACAGCTTCCTTTTGATCTTCGGTCAATGGTTGTTTTGGGTGTTCAGTTGGCTTATACACTATGTTTGAATTATTAATACCACTTATCATTATTTCCTCCCAACAATAAATTAAATTATAATTATCAGAAACTTAATGAATAATCGTCATTCAATCATCTTTATGAATGGTTAAAATAAGACTAAATGGGGTCAAAACGCTCCTTTATTATATTCTTTTCTAAATTGCAGAGGAGTTGTAGCTGTTAGTTTTTTAAAAAACTTATTAAAGTTGGTCGGCTCAGTAAATCCCATAGAGTAACTTATTTGTTTAACTGTATCCGGAGTATCCAAAAGTAATTTTTTAGATTCATAAATAATTCTTTCTTCAATGAATTCTTTTGCTGTTTTCTCCCAATATGTTTTTGTAATAGAATTTAATTTCTTAGTTGATATGGCAAGAAGATCAGAATAGTATTTTACACTTCTAGAATACCTTAGATTTTTTACTAGAAACATATTAAAGTCTTTTAATAAATCTTTATCCCGTTCATTTACAATTTTTTTGTTTTTGATCTTTAAATGTTCAGTGTTTTGTAGAATTTTCTTTATTAAACTTTTAGTTATATCATTATTTAAAAGATTGTTGATTTTAGACAAACCCTCGTAAAGAATTTCAATTATATCCAGCAGTTCGAAATAATCGTTATTGCTCAAAGTTATAGGATTTGGAGATAGTGCGAATTCAAAAAACAAAAAATTAATTGATAAATAAAAATCGTAATCGATTTCTTTTAACAACTGATCTGGGAAAAGTATTATGTAGCCATTTGTTTTATTTGTCGTAGAAAATTTTTGTAATTGATTTTTTGAAATAGTAACCAGAGATCCTTTTGAGCAACTATATTCATTTTTGTCTATCCAAAGTGAGCACTCCCCTTCAGTTAACAACCACAAATGATTACAACTATTACAGTGTTCTTGGAAAAGATTTGGTCCAAGATTTTTTACGTATTCATTAAATTTAAAGATTAGGAAATAATCATTAAATTTAATACGATTTTCATTTGTTATTGTACACATGTCAATGGCATAATCTGTTTGTTTTGAGCAATCGTATTTCAATCGTTTTATACACATTATTCATGCCTTAACGCTTCAATAGGATCTAATGCAGAGGCTTTTCTAGCCGGATACCAGCCAAAGAACACCCCAATAAATGAACAGAAAAGAAACGACAATAGGATAGCATCAGTTGTAATAAGTATTGGCCATCCCATAATATTTTCAACACTATTGGAAGTAAATATTCCAAAGACGACCCCGATAATACCACCAATAACACTTAAAAGAACAGCTTCAAGAAGAAATTGCAATAAAATATCTTTACCTTTTCCACCAATTGCTAAACGTAGTCCAATCTCTCTAGTTCTTTCCGTAACTGAAACATACATGATATTCATAATTCCAATACCACCAACAATTAATGATATTGCCGATATAGATCCAAGCAACACCAGCATCATTTCTGAGATTGAACCGAACGTACTTATTAATTCCTGTTGTGTTCTAATTTCAAAATCGTTTTCTTCAGTATCTTTTAACTTATGTGAAAGTCGCATTGCTTCTTCAATTTGTGTACTTGCTTTTTCAATTTGATCTTCCGAGTATGCAGAAATAACAATTGAACGGAGATAAATTTGACGAGTTACTCTTTTCATAACAGTAGTATACGGAGCTAAAATAATATCATCCTGATCCTGGCCAAATGTATTGTCGCCTTTTTCCTCTAATATGCCAATTACTTTAAATGGAATTTTATTAAACCGTATATTTTGTCCTATCGGATCAACATCATCTCCAAACAGATTGTCAACCACTGTTTGTCCAAGCAGACATACCTTAGCAGCACTTTTTATTTCCTGCGAAGAAAAAATTCGACCATTATTAACTTCATATTTTTTTATATATGTATATTCTTCATTACCACTATATATTTGAGTCGGCCAGTTTTTTGCACCAAAAATTACCTGACCGGAGCTCTGAACCTCGGGAGATACTGCCTTTACCATATCACAATTGTTTCTAAGATAATCAACATCTGAAACTACTAAGGTCTGCGACATTGACCGCCCCTGTTGGACCCCTCCTCTTTTTTTACTGGCTGGCATTACATTAATTAGGTTTGTGCCCATAGAGGAAATTTGTTCTCTTATACTAGCATTAGAACCCTCTCCAATGGCAAGCATAGCAATAACTGATGCAACACCAATTATTATTCCCAACATAGTTAGAAAGGATCTTATTTTATTTCTTTTAATCGCTGCTATTGCTACTTTAATTAAATTGAGTAGGCTCATTTATCTTCTATTATTTACTTATATTTCAAATAATGTTCATTCCTAATCCAAAGCCTGATAACCCTGTCTTTATTCCGCATTAACTGAGCCCTAAGCTTTCTTGCCAAATTTCTTCTTCCTTTAAATGTTCAAGTGCTAGTTGTGCGCTAGTTTTTTTATCAACATTCATGTCCTTAATTAATCTACCATCTCTGAAAACAATATTTCTTTTTGTGAATGCAGCAATATCCGGTTCGTGAGTAACGAAACCAATGGTTATGCCTTTCTCATTTAATTCTTGGAAAAGCGTCATAATCTCATAAGAAGTTTTTGTGTCTAAGTTCCCTGTTGCTTCATCTGCTAAAATAATTACCGGATCGTTAACTAAAGAACGAGCTATTGCCACTCGCTGCTGTTGACCCCCTGACATTTGATTTGATAGATGTTTCATACGATCGGCAAGTCCAACAGCCTCCAAAGCATATTCTGCTCTTTCCCTGCGGAATTTATTTGTGACACTTGAATTATACAAAAGAGGTAATTCGACATTTTCAAGCGCTGTTGTCCGTGGTAAAAGATTATATGATTGGAAAACAAAACCAATTTTTGTGTTACGTATACTAGCCAATTGATTTTTTTTCATTGTTTTTGCACTCTTTCCATCAAGCCAATAATCACCATAGGTTGGTTTATCAAGGCAACCAAGTATATTAAGTAAAGTTGATTTACCCGATCCGCTTGCCCCCATGATTGCAACGAACTCACCGGCTTTTATCATAAGATTTACATCTCTTAAAGCTCTAACAATTTCTGTTCCTACAGAATAATTTTTCTGCAGGCCTTGTAATTCTATTATATAATCTGATTTATTGTTTAACATTTTTAATTATTTGTGTCTTTTCTATCTGTCTTAATTTTGGGATTTTTTAATTTCTTCTATTAGTTTAGAATAAGAAATATATAAGTTGCTTTTCTCTTCTTTTTTATCTGTATTATGTAATAATACTCTTCGCGGTGTTCTTTCATGATTTTGCTACCCCGTTACAAATTCTATGATATACCATTGGAATAAATCAAAAAATAATAGTTTAATTTCCTGATCTTTTTATTCTTTGACGTTTATTTGAAACAAAACATGTGCTGAGATACTTATTAAAAAAAGTTCTTTCTTTTACTGATATAGAAATTCAAATAATCGCGGATTTTTTTGATTTTATTTCATCAATTGTATATCCTTTACTACTTTTTTTTATTAGAAACCTGCTTTTTATTGTTATTCACTTCTGCAAACACCACTTTTCGTTTAGCCGATAATAAATTTAAAACGTGTGAATCCGTATCGGATAACATTTCTTTTATCAGTTTTTTCTTCGAATATTTATTAAGTGATTTATCATTAGTTATGGAATCCACTTTTTCTTGAAGTGTTTTTACAATTTTTTTATAATCTATAATTTGCTGTTCATTTAAGTTTGAATTTTTCATGATTTCGCACCCCGTTACAAATTCTACGACATACCATTGGAACAGATCAAAAGATAAAGGTATAATTTCCTGATCTTTTTATTCTTTGACGTTTATTTGAGACAAAACATGTGCTGAGGTATTTATTTTAAATAAAACTCTTTATTTTCACTGATAAAGAAATTCAAATAATCGCGGATTTTTTTGATTTTATTTCATCAATTGTATATCCTTTACTACTTTTTTACTTTCTCACTTTTTTTTCAGAAGCCTGCTTTTTATTATTATTCACTTCTATAAACACTACTTTTTGTTTATCTGATAGTAAATTTAAAATGTGTGAATTCGTATCGAACAGCTTTTCTTTTATCAGTTTTTTCTTCGAATATTTATTAAGTGATTTATCATTAATTATGGAATCTATTTTTTCTAGAAGTACTTTTACAATTTTTTTATAATCTATAACTTGCTTTTCATTTAAATTTAGACTTTTCTCAATAACGTTGTATTTATTGACATCAATAAATTTTTCTTGTCCCAAAAATGTTTGTGAAACAATTATGAATGCTATAAATATTGATATAAAATTTTTTATAATCATGATAAACTAAACAGCTCTAATTTCTATTTTTGCTATTGGAACGCAGCTTTCGATTTTTCTTAAATTTCTCAAACTTCATCATTTGTTCATCATTTAATAATGCAATAATATTTTCATCTAATTCACTTTTTAACATGTTCATTTGCCCACTTTTTTCTTCGCTATCTTGACCTTCTGATTCATTAATTTCTTTTATTAACATAAAATGAGAGAAATATAGACTGCTTATTTTTTCTTTTTGATCTGTAGTAAGTGACAACCGTTCTGCAAGTTTTTTCACCTTTTTTTCAATATGCTCAGAATCGGATAATTCTTGAGATCGATTTTCCTGATGCTGTTTTTGCGCAAGAAGAATTGTTGACATTAATAATAAACTAATAATTAGTGTTAAGTAATAATAACTATGGTTTTGTGCTTTCATAATTTTATTATCCCTGTTAAGAATTCTATGATATATCTTTAGACAAAATCAAAGGAAAATGGTTTAATTTCCTGTTCTTTACTTTACGATATTCATTTGATACAAACTGTGGACGGAGATATTTATTTTAAAATAAAACCCCTTCATTAGTAATACAAATAAAGGGGCCAAAATAATTACTACTATCTATTTTATTTCATTAATAACATTTTTTTAGTCTGATTAAAATTATTACCACTGAAGTTATAAAAGTATATTCCGGATGTAAGATTTGAAGCATCAAAATTAAATGTATGTGTGCCGGCAGAAATTTGATTACTTAAAAGTGATGCAACTTCCTGACCTAATACACTGAACACTTTTAATGTATAGTATCCGCTTTGGGGAATATCTACCGTAATTTGTGTACTTGGATTAAACGGATTTGGATAATTTTGCTTCAAGCTATATGAAGTTGGAATACTTTCTTCAGGCCCTTTAGAAAAACCTGTTGCATTATCTTCTACAACGTATCTCGTTAGTACTGAATTATCCAAAACTAGATTTGATGACCAAATGAATTCGGCGTCATTTTCCGTATCATCAAATATATCTGTAAAATTTGTGTAGGCCGACTTGTTATCAACACCAACAGTTTCATTTGTGTAAGTATATGCACTTGGCCATGAAGAATCATCATAATCTTCATTGAACCAATCTGAAGGAATCATATAATGCACCGCATAATAATTATTACCGTCGTTCGTGTCGTCCGTATTACAGTCAGCAGAAAGCCTTTCGTTCCCGCTTTCAATTACGCAATTCGTATCCCTCACCGGAGCAATATAATAAGTTTGAGCTTTCCATTTGTTATTTGTAATAGCAATATTGTCACCTCCTTCATCATAAAAAGCGGCAACAAATCCTCCATCTCCCGGGTGATAAGCAAAACCCTGGTTGCTCTCGGAGCCAAGTCCGAGATTCTCCTCCCAGTCAACTAGTTTAACTGCAATTGTAAAAGGTTTCTTAGCCTTAAAACGTACAATGCTTGAATTAAATTGTGTAAAAGGTACTTTGTCTTTCCCTACTTGCTCTCCGTTAATGTACATTTCAAAATAGTTATCCGCAAAAACGTATGCCATTATTATTTCTCCGTCTGCATCCACTTCAACAATATCGGAACCATCCAATTGAGACAACGCTTCGGCAACACTATTATATGTCGCACCATTGCAAGGATTATACAGATCGGATGCAAACGGGAAATCGGTATTCTGGAAATTAACTTCTGCAGGCACCGTCCACACTGTATTGTTTTTGGCAGTAATGGTACCTATTCCTGCTGTTCTGCCGTTTGCACAATTTAATAGATTATTAATTACGGTTGTTGCCAAACCTTGAGTAACTGACCTGGTTAGTGAAGCTTCTTCGGAAGGTACTTCACATGGAACAAAACCATTGTGTGATTCATCTGTTGATGTGCCATCCGGATTTAAAAATTCATAATTATACTGACCGGCCGATGTCCAATTATAATTTACGGTATAATTCTGCCCGTTAAGAGTATATACTAGGCTATAGCTGTTATCACCGGTTTGTTCAAATCCTGTTATCTCGGCATCTTGCAGCGGCTGCAGAAAAGGTCTTACCGGTGTGGTGCTTGCCTGGGGTAAAATTTGTGATTCCGTTCCATCATTATCTGTTGTTACTTTTCCCACCATAGAGCTCATTATATAAGGAAATGTTTCAACGGCGTGATAATGATAAACACCATCGCTGCCAGTATGACCGTTATATTGATCAATAGTTTCCATTTCTGACCCATCCGGCTCTTTGCTTCCGTATATTGCATAACCGTCTAATGCAAAAGCTACTGGTAAAACTTTGGTTGTGTCTTCAAGATGCAGAGGACCAGTATGGTAATGATAATCATCAGCCCTCCCGCTATGTCCTCCATAGTTATCAAGTTCACCAACAAGATATGCATCTTCACCTCTATTATTAAGCGGATTAAAAATCGGAATACCGTTAGCCGCTATTGCTACGGCTCCTTTCATAAGAGAATTTTGAAGTGATAAGGGAGTTGAAGCCAATTCCGGGTTTAGGGGAATACTCCATGCATTATCACCAATATAACACTGAGGAATTGGAACTTGCTGCTGCCAACTCGTAATTCCCACCATCATTGTATGATCTGCGATACCTAATGATTCTACATAAAAGTAGTTATCACCCCACGATGTTGCAATATTAGGTTTGAAAGGTGCAAATGCTGATTCTATAAAAAGAGGATCGGTATTGCTTTTGATCTCTTGTTTTTCGCTAGATATATTTCTTTGGTTTAATTCTTTTATGCGTGCATATCTTTCGCTTACAAATTTCCTGTCGTCTTTTGATAAAGATGATAAAGGGTATTTCAGTATTTCCCCGTTTATTTTTTCCAGATAAACATTTTCCTCTTTAAGCATTAATAAAGAGGCTTTTGTTAACTGTTTATTATTAGTAAAGGTCCATTGCCGGGTATTACTATTATTATAATGTTTTTTGCCATGAGCAAAAGCTAAACTATTAACAAAAACAAATAAAAATAAAAGAAAACTTATATTTAATTTTATAGCCATCTCTTTGGCCTTTATTAATTTAAGTAGTTTATTTCACTCTAAAAATAGTAATTTTTTTTACTTTAAAAGCAATATTTCTTTTGTTTCGCTATACGAACCGCTTTTCAAATTGTAGAAATATATTCCGCTGAACTTGGTAACTTCTCGCTGTTAGCTGTTCATCATACAGCGTGCCAACAGGTTGATCTAATATATTATATATTTTTGAGAAAATCTTATTTTACATCCCGCACTAATCGTACATAGTTATAAATACGAATCACATCTCCTTGAGGCCCTCGCCCATACGGATAGTCATTCGGATTCCCTATTTTGGGATCGCTGCGTTGGGCACCGGCACCATGAACATCCAGTAGGTTGTAAGTTTTACTTGACCGATCTTTCATCCATCCCAAGGCTTCTCCAAAACAAACATAGCTAGCACATGCACTGTTCATCATATTTGAATGGGTTGTACTACTCCAGTAAAAAGGATAGTTATCGCCGCCGCCTTCATCGGTGATGACCGAACACATAAAAACGGAATCGATGGCTCCAGAATTAGTTGTTGCCGGAGCTCTGGTATAATCAACAATGCTCTGTAGTTCTTTTACATTAGGTAGTCGCCAATCATTATTTCCAAGATAATTTTCCGCATTTTTCTGCTGAGTCCAACCCAGAGCTTGTTTCCAGTTCATAGCGGTTTCGCTGTCTTCCTGTTGCCACATAAGTCCGGTAGCATTGTCTGTAATTGTTCCATTATTGTTATTAACAAAATGATTAATGCCGTAATTTTTATTTCCGCGCACGTATTTCACAAAAAATGTTTTATCTGATCTAAAAATATAAAGACCATAACCCTTGATACGGCCATCGGCAAAATTTACTCCAAAAAGTGTTTCATTATTATTCATAGTTACATTAACATACTTCGTGCTGGAAGCATATTGGGCATCAATAATCCTCTCACCGGCATCGGTATCTCCGTAACCAAAATCGAAATGATGAGTATCAATAAATGGTGTTAATAAATTAGTACTCGTTCCAGTCCAACCACTTGGATCAATACCGCTAAAAAGGATCAGTGAAAAAAGTTCTTTTATTGTTGGTAAACGCCAGTCGTCATATCCCGCCAGACTAAAAGTATCGCCAACGGCAAGAGCTTCCTCATAAGTTAACTTGTCACCAGCATTAATATCGCCGTCTCTATCCATATCTGCGCTTTTCTGCCACATCAGACCGGTCACATTATCCGTGATGGTGCCATCATTATTATTTGTATAAGACGGCTGGTTACCATTGAAGTGGGCATCTTGACCGTAAAATGCGTCACCCTTTTGAGGAATGCTGATTTCTGATCTATTATTAAAGTATTTTTCCTGATCTGTATCAACTATTCTATATGTTTGTGCATTTGCCGTAATGGTGCATATCAGCAGCATTAAAATAAATCTAAATGTTTTGTTAAGTAATACTTGTTTCATTACTTCTCTCTTAAGCCCTTCATCTTAATTTAGACAAAGGATTTTCATTAATAGTTTAATTTCCTGTCCTTCTTTACGATATTCACTTAATATAAACTGTGGATGGGGATATTTATTTTAAAATAAAACCCCTTTATTAGTAATACAAATAAAGGGGTCAAAATAATTACTACTACCTATCTTGTTTTATTTCATTAATAACATTTTTTTAGTCTGATTAAAATTATTACCACTGAAGTTATAAAAGTATATTCCGGATGTAAGATTTGAAGCATCAAAATTAAACGTATGTGTACCGGCTGAAATCGGATTACTTAAAAGCGATGCTACTTCCTGACCCATTATATTATATACTTCAAGCGTATAATTTCCACTCTCAGGTACACTAATCACTATTTGAGTACTTGGATTAAACGGATTTGGGTAATTCTGTTGTAGTTCAAACTCACTTGGAATTTCAGAAGCATCTGATTGTTCATTTTCAATTCCAGTTGGGTCATTAACATATCGAACCGGGCGCACATAATTATATACTCTTCTTACATCACCCTGGGGACCAGATCCATAAGATGATTCACCAGTCTTAGGATCGGTTCTTTGTGCACCGGCC
>Ga0209633_10000187_pt1 | contig 75090 bp, 57 predicted proteins | sample Cruoilmetagenom1_FD_187290 | JGI IMG/M metagenome (GOLD analysis project Ga0209633, IMG submission 187290) | Oil polluted marine microbial communities from Coal Oil Point, Santa Barbara, California, USA - Sample 1 (SPAdes) (version 2) | ecosystem: Environmental > Aquatic > Marine > Oil seeps ... | reverse complement strand
AATCCGTATATTTGGCAGTAAGAGAAGCTACCAAAAAATGGTCAATGCCTATTAGAAATTGGGGGCTAATTTTAAATCAGTTTTTAACCATATATGATAAAAGGGTCAGACTTTAATTTATAAAACCTAACCCAAGTTATTTTTAACTTACACACTTTATAAGATAGTGTCTAATTTTGGTTTTGCCCTAAATTAAATTAAGCTCTAAAGTAGGTTTTAAAAATTCCGATATTTTTCGGTAACATCAAAAACGTGATTTAGAATTTTCTTTTCTTGTTCATCATAAACAATATGTTTACGCTTCATTACAACTGTAGCGACTTCATTTACTTTATCCATTTTATAAGTGGTAAAGCCGGCAGAACCACCCCAAGAAAATGAAGGAATGAAGTTTCTCGGAAAATTCCCTCCGTAAATATTAGCACTAACACCAATGACAGAACCTGTATTAAACATTGTATTGATTCCACATTTTGAATGATCACCCATCATTAATCCACAGAATTGTAAGCCAGTTTTAGCGAAGCGCTCAGTTTCGTAACTCCATAATTTTACTTCGGCGTAGTTGTTTTTTAAGTTAGAGTTATTAGTATCTGCACCTAAATTACACCATTCACCTATGACCGCATTCCCTAAATAACCATCATGCCCTTTACTTGAATATCCGAAAAACACAGCGTTATTTACCTCACCACCAACTTTACACAAAGGACCAATAGTAGTAGCGCCATAAATTTTAGCACCCATTTTTAATATTGAGTCATTACACATAGCAAAAGAACCTCTGACCAAAGAGCCTTCCATGACAATGGCATTCTTACCAATATAAATAGGTCCTGTAGAGGCATTCAACGTTGCAAAAGTGATGTCAACACCTTCTTCTAAGAAGATATTTTCTTTATTGATACAATTGACAGTGTCAGGTATTGGTTCAGATTCTCTTCCTTTGGTTAAAAAATTAAAATCATCCTTAATAGCTTTGTCATTTAATGAGAAAATATCCCATGTATTTTTTATCTGTATGATGTCATCCTCGTAAGAGATAATTGTATAGGTATTAAAATCTACTACTTCTTGTGCATCAGTAGTAAAAAAGGCAACTATTTCATCCCCAATAAAAATGGCTTCATTTTTCTTTAAATTCTTTACAAGTTTCACTAATTTTTCAGTTGGTAAAAAGGAAGCATTTAGCATAATATTCTCATCCATTTCCACCATAGGAAACTTTTCTTCTAAATACTCTTCCGTTAAGGTAGTAATAGTATAACCTAATTGTTTTTCCCATTTTTCACGAATCGTTAAAATGCCAATTCGTATATCCGCAACAGGTCTTGTATAAGTAAATGGTAATAAAGCATTACGAACAGTGCCATCAAATAGAATGTAATTCATCTAAGCTAATTTTTTGGTAAAGATAAGTAACTGGTTTATTCTCACAAATAGAATAGGAACGTATTTACGCTTTAAAATTTCTTTAGATTTCTATACTAGATTTATAGAATACAATTTCTAATTAAAAATTATAGCATATGATAAAAATAACTACTCTAAACGATTTAAAGTTACATTCGGGTTTTACAAGGGAACTATTTATTTCTCTATTTTTTATCTTATTTAGTGCAATTGTCTTTGCGCAACTTTCATATGCAGAGGGAGGATCTGCTGTTGAAGACCCCGGAGTAAATATAAATTCAAACCTTAGACGTTACGTAGATGTGAATGGTGATGATAACAAAGATGGAAAATCTCCCGCTAATGCCTGGAAAACTCAAGCTAAAGTTTCTAGTATGAAAAATACTTTTCAGCCAGGGACACATGTTTTTTTTAAACGTGGTCAAAGTTGGAGTGGTGGGTTAGATTTTAGAAGCGTTAATGGGACTTCAACTAATAGAATTGTACTAGGAGCATACGGACTACCAATTACAGCCAAAGCAAATATTCAAGGAACAGTAAACCTATCTACCAGTTCTCACTTAATGATAAGAGAAATTGACTGTATAAAAATTAACATGTCCGCAGATGGTACATCTACTGCTACCCATCACATTATAGTTTATGATAATATTGTTCATGGTCAAAATGGTGATTATCCCAGTAATGGTATTAGGGTTTGGGCCTTATCTCATCATATTTCGGTAGTTGGAAATCTAATTTATGATATAGGCGCTAATGACGCCATTGCTATACATCCGGATGGTGCCGGAGTTGGTGCTGGATCTTCGCATTGGGTTTTAGATAATATTACAATAGGTAATTCTGGTATGGAAGATGGAATTGATATGGCCTATGCCACAGAATTAACTGCGATTGCCGATGTAAAAGTAGTTGCCAATCGTGTGCAAATGCTAGCTATTCCCGGATTGTCTACTAAAACAGGTAGAGGTCAAAAATGCGCAAGTGGAGGGCATGAGGGAAACTATTTTTGGTATGTAGGAAATATTTTTACAGGTAGCTCACATATAGGTGTGAATCTAAATGGTCCAAAAACCAATAGTTATGCCAGCGGTAATATTGCTTATGGTAATGCATTGAATGCTCAAAATCCAAAAAATCAATGGGAAATGGGCTGGGCCGATACTAAAATGGATCATAATACTATAATTCAAACGGTAAGTTATCGTCTTCCTATAAATATTAGAAATGGTTCAAATTCTTCCTTTACGAATAATCTTTTGATACGCTCGGTAGATGGAACTTATATTGGCGGATCTGTTGGTGAAGAATCAAATAATGCACAAACTTTGAGTGTTTCCGGAATAAGTGTTCCTTCAAATACTGCTTATAATAATGATCCTCGTAATTGGAGAGATGCAGGATTCATTGATAATTTTACCCCTGATACTAATTGGTCAGAAATAAATGGCAATAATACACCAGGTGCTTTTGGACCAAATAACAATTGGTTAGGACTTGAAATAAAAAGATATGATAATTCACCACTTGAAAATAATGGTTGCGGTTGGGCAGGACCAGCTTTGGTTCAGCAAAGATTACAAGAACTGGGTATCTCTTTTTGTAATTCAACACTTGCCACTAACGAGTTTAATCAAGATGCGGTAGCTATTTTTCCAAACCCTATTATAAATAATGAAATAGTAATTAAACTACATCCGTCAATAACTGTCGATACTATTAATATATATGATATACTAGGCAATAAAGTGTTATCCAAACGAAATGTTAGTTATGAAAATAAAATTATATTAAAACCAAATCTTCCAAAAGGTATCTATATTATTAATATTACTGCGGTTGATAAAGGCTCAATAAGTAAAAAGATTATTATTGAATAAATAATAAAGTGCTCATTATTGAGTTTATAAGTAAACCTAGTTATTTATATGTATCTAAAAGTATTAGCTAACTATTAGTAAGGAATTTAAAGTAATAATCACAAAAAAATTAATTATGGACTTTTTAAGGAAAAACCACAACACATCTGTATGTATTGGCAAGGGTAATAAAACAGCTAAATTTACTATAAGCGGGAAAATGTTTTTAGGATTAATTTTCTTCTCATTTCTTCTCATTTCTTGTTCTTCTGATGACGATGACACTACAATTCCGGTTCAGAATAATATAACGTATGCAGGTAATGTAAAAGCGATACTTGATGGAAGTTGTTTGGATTGTCATGGAGATCCGACTGATAATGGGGCTCCAATGTCTTTAACTACTTTTGATGAAGCCAAAGAGGCAGTTTTGAATAGAGACCTTATAGGTAGAGTAGCAAACGGTTCAATGCCGTCGGTCGGGACAGATTTAACTGATGCTCAGGTACAAATTATTAAAGATTGGGAAGCAGGAGGGTTTAAGCAATAAAGTTGAGGTTTCTATAATCGCTTCCATAGAATATTAACTGTATTTTAGAACGGGTCAGTGTGTGAATTTCTCATTGTAAATTTCGTTGTAATTACTCATTAACGGTTTACGTTTTCATTCCGTTTTTAGTTTTTCCAAGATATTTTCAGAATTCGATCTAACTATTTTGTCAAACAATTTTTTGAATCAGTTTTTCTTAAGTTTGTCTTTTAACTCAGTTCTTTGTTGGCTTTTAGTGCTTATTTTCATACTTATCATTCTTTTGAACTCCGCCAATCATAAAAATAATGAGAAATTAAATTAACTATTCTTTAATAATTTTTTTACTAATAATTCTATCTTCTTGAATTAGTTTTAATATATATATACCATTATGTAGTGAAGAAATATTGATGTCAGAATACTTATTTACCAATGAAGAATAAACTTTTTTACCAAAAATATCGTAAATAAAAACTTTAACTTCTTCATCTGTTTTTATGTTTAAAATATCGTGTGCTGGAATAGGGTAAATTTCAATATTATTTTCATTGTAAATATCAAGGTTATCTATGTTTAAAGTTGGAAGAGTATGTTTTTTAACAGAAAGTTTTCTCGAATTGCCATAATCTTCCATGGCAACATAAACTTCATTGTTTAAAAAATTCAAATTAGTATTAAATACCACAGAGTTTGTAACTAAATCACCACTTACATTTTCCCAATTTGTGCCGTTATATTTTTTAAGTCTCGCATAAGAATCTCCTAAACCTCCAGTAGTATATAAAACATACAATTCTCCATTATATAACTTTAAATCTGGTGCTGAAGCGTAATTGTTTGTAAAATCTTGACTAGAAAGATCGACCCAATCACTACCATTAAAAGTCATAACAGCCAATGTTTGATTACCCGCTTCATTTCTATATGCCATGCATGGCTGGTCTTGATAAAAGGCTAAATCAGAATACGTTATTTGCCCAGAAGAAAAACCTCTTTCTCCAACTATTCCCCAACTTGTACCATTATATTTCATGACAGTAGCTTTATATCCTCCATCTATTCCATCAAAGCCTTCTTTGTACGCCACGTAAGGAACATCATTATGAAATTGTAAATCTACCCAAAAAGTACCCACAGCAGAAAAACCTTGACTACCCAATGTTTCCCATGTAGAACCATTAAATATTTTCACTGTTATTTTAAAATTTGTATTGAAATCCTTGTAAGCTATGTAAAGCGTACCATTATTAGACGCTAAATTAATATCATAAGCAACATTAGATGAAGGGGAAGGCAAAGAGACCCAAGAAGAACCATTAAATTTCATAATTGAAGGGGTTCTAGAGTTATCATTGTCATCAAATGCAACATATGGTTCACCATCGTGGAAAATAAAATCTAAAAAGGTTCCTACCTCATTAGAGAACCCAGGATTGCCAATATTTTCCCAATTAGTGCCATTAAATTTCAACGTCGTTACTCCATAATTATTAGCCCAATCTTTAAATGCCACGTAGGGTTCGTTATTATGAAATTTAAGGTTGTTATATATTGCTGTACCATCCGAAATGCCTGGATTACCAACATCTTGCCATTGACCATAAATTATTCCTCCATTTAGGAGCAAAACTCCTGTCAAGGAAATTTTAATTAAAATTGAATAGAACTGTTTTTTCATGTTTTAGTCATTTGAATGATTAATTTTTTTAAATTTTTCTCGGATAATTATATTGGGCATTAGAGTGATTTTTTTGCATTAAAGCCAACAAACGTATAACCCCTAAATTCCAGTTACAATATATATATAAAGTTACTAATTATTTTTATTCAAATTCTGATTTAAGTATGAGCGTTTCCTTTTTAAGAGTAGAGCTTATGGCTATTTATTCAAATACATCTTACGTCTAGAGTACAATTCATAAAACTGATCGTCTTTTAAACTATCAATAAATAAAATACTTTCACCGGTAGATTTCATTTCAGGGCCTAGTTTTTTATTTACATTGGGGAACTTATTAAATGAAAAAACGGGTTGTTTTATGGCATATCCTTTTAATTGCGGATTAAAAGTAAAATCTTTTACTTTGGCTTCACCTAACATTACTTTGGTGGCATAATTTACATAAGGCTCACCATAAGCTTTAGATATAAAAGGAACTGTACGAGAAGCTCTTGGGTTGGCTTCAATGATATATACAATATCATCTTTGATAGCGAACTGAATGTTTATCAACCCAACAGTTTTCAGCGCTTTTGCAATCTTTACAGTATGATCTTCTATTTGTTGCATTACAAATTCTCCTAAATTAAACGGAGGTAAAGTTGCATTAGAATCACCTGAATGTACTCCACAAGGTTCAATATGTTCCATAATACCGATCGTATATACATCATCACCGTCACAAATAGAATCTGATTCGGCTTCGATAGCACCATCTAAATAGTGATCTAATAACAATACGTTATTTGGTATTTTACGTAATATATCAACTACATGTTCTTCTAATTCTTGCTTGTTGATAACAATTTTCATTCCTTGTCCACCTAATACATAGGAAGGACGAACCAAAATAGGAAAATCTAACTCATCAGCTACAGCTAAAGCCTCATCAGCAGTAGTGGCGGTGCCAAATTGAGGGAAAGGAATATTTAATTTTTCCAATAGTGTAGAGAAACGACCTCTATCCTCAGCTAAATCTAACGCTTCAAATGAGGTGCCTAAAACTTTTATTCCATACTTATCAAATTTTTCAGCAAGTTTCAATGCGGTTTGTCCGCCTAACTGAACGATAACACCTTCAGGTTTTTCATGTTGAATGATATCATAAATATGTTCCCAGAAAACAGGTTCAAAATACAATTTATCAGCAGTATCAAAATCAGTAGAAACCGTTTCAGGATTACAATTGATCATAATGGTTTCATAACCACATTCTTTTGCAGCTAGAACACCATGTACACAACAATAATCAAATTCAATACCTTGCCCAATTCTGTTGGGTCCTGAGCCCAGTACAATTACTTTCTTTTTATCTGATACAATTGATTCGTTATCTGCAAAAGCTTTTCCATTTTGAATACTATTATTTTCAAAAGTAGAGTAGTAGTACGGTGTTCCTGCCTTGAATTCGGCAGCACAGGTATCAACTAATTTATAAACTCTATTCACATTGAGTTCTTGACGCTTTTTATATACTTCACTTTCAAGACATCCTAACATATGTGCAATCTGTCGGTCACCATATCCTTTTTGCTTGGCTTCTAACAATAAATCTCTTTGTAGTGTATCTAATGTATAGGTAGAAATTTCATTTTCTATAGAGTGTAATTCTTCATATTGTTTTAAGAACCACATGTCAATTTTTGTAATTTCATGAATTCTACTGAGTGGCATTCCCATTTTAATGGCATCATAAATTACAAAAACCCGATCCCAACTAGGATTGGTCAATTTATCAGTAATTTGATTGTAATCTTTATAGCCTTTACCATCTGCTCCAATTCCATTACGCTTAATTTCAAGAGATTGCGTAGCTTTATGTAAAGCTTCTTGAAAGGAGCGACCAATACCCATAACTTCACCTACAGATTTCATTTGTAAGCCAAGAGTTCTCTCAGAACCTTCAAATTTATCAAAGTTCCAACGCGGAATTTTAACAATCACATAATCTAATGTAGGTTCAAATAATGCTGAAGTAGTTTTAGTAATTTGATTTTCTAATTCATCTAAATGATAGCCAATAGCTAATTTAGCAGCAATTTTTGCAATGGGATATCCGGTAGCTTTTGATGCTAGTGCAGACGAACGAGAAACTCGAGGATTAATTTCGATTGCAATAATATCTTCCTTTTCGTCAGGGCTTACCGCAAATTGGACATTACAACCTCCCGCAAAATCACCGATAGAACGCATCATATGTATTGCCATATCTCGCATTCTTTGAAAAGTTCTATCACTTAATGTCATTGCCGGGGCTACTGTAATAGAATCACCAGTATGAATTCCCATAGGATCCATATTCTCAATAGTACAAATGATAACAACATTATCATTTTTATCACGTAATAACTCTAATTCGTACTCTTTCCAGCCTAATAATGCCTTGTCTATTAATACTTCATGAATAGGTGAAGCTTCTAAACCTCTACTTAAAAGATTGTCAAAATCTTCTTTGTCATGAACAATAGATGCTCCGAACCCTCCCAATGTAAAGGATGGTCTGATCACCAATGGAAAGCCATATTCTTGCGCAATTTCTTTTCCTTTTAAAAAAGAAGTAGCTGTTGTTGATGGTGCTTGACCAATCCCAATTTCTATCATTAATTTTCGAAATTGTTCTCTATCTTCAGTAATATTTATGGCATCAATATCAACACCAATTAGAGCAATATCAAAATCTTCCCAAATACCTTTATCTTGAGCTTCAATACATAAATTCAATGCAGTTTGACCTCCCATAGTAGGTAACACCGAATCAATTGAAGGGTGCTTTTTTAATATTTCAACTATTGATTTTGTTGTAAGTGGTTTTAAATAGATATTATCTGCTAATGAAGGATCCGTCATTATTGTAGCAGGGTTCGAATTGATCAATGTAACTTCGATTCCTTCCTCTTTTAATGAACGTATTGCTTGACTACCTGAATAATCGAATTCACAGGCTTGTCCGATAATAATAGGTCCTGAACCTATAATTAAAACTGATTTGATGTTGCTGTTTTTTGGCATTTTAAAAGTTTAGTTCCTGCATCTGCCTGTCGATAAGATAGATGTTAAAATTTATTTACTTCTCCATTGTGTTCGAGGAAACATTTTAGCGTTGTTTGATTAAACACAGTCGAAACCTCAATATTAACTAATAATATAAAATTGTACACAAAAACTTATTAAAAGATATAAAAAAAGGTGTTACTAAAAAGTAACACCTTGTATATTATCAAAATAAAAAATCATTATTTTTTTGGTCTAGCTTCTGATGAAACTGATATTTTCTTTCTTCCTTTAGCTCTTCTTCTAGCCAACACTTTTCTACCGCTTACGCTAGCCATTCTTTCCATAAAGCCGTGCTTGTTTCTTCTTTTACGTTTTGACGGTTGGTATGTTCTTTTACTCATTATAAATATCTTTAAAAATCTTCTTTTAATCTATTATTGCAGGCTTTATTAAAAAGCTATTGCTAAATCGAGCGCAAATATACAAATCCTTTTGTGTTTAGCAAATAGTTTTTTTAAGAAAAAAAATAAAATAAATATTGAGCTAGTTTTATTATTATTCAATATTTTTATAAAAAATTATATAAAATGAATCAATATCAAAAACCAATGCTTAAAGAAGGTAGTTTAGTTGATAAAGTAATTGTAATTACCGGAGGAGGCAGTGGGCTTGGTAAAGCAATGACCACTTATTTTTTAGAATTAGGAGCTAAGGTTGCAATCACCTCGAGAAATATAGAGAAGTTACAAAAAGTAAAAGTTGAACTGGAAGAAAAAACTGGAGGGAAAGTGTTACCAGTACAATGTGATGTTCGTAATTATGATGAGGTTGAAGCCATGTTGAAAGCAACCATAGATGAATATGGACAAGTTGATGGTCTATTAAACAATGCTGCTGGTAATTTTATTAGTCCAACTGAACGCTTATCTTCAAATGCATTTGATACGATTATAGATATTGTTTTAAAAGGCACAAAAAATTGCACATTGGCATTTGGCAAACATTGGATTGAAACAAAACAAAAAAAGGCTACCGTACTAAATATTGTAACTACTTATGCTTGGACAGGTTCTGCATATGTAGTGCCTTCAGCTACTGCTAAAGCAGGAGTATTAGCTATGACACGTTCTTTATCAGTTGAATGGGCTAAATATGGAATTCGATTTAATGCCATTGCTCCTGGACCTTTTCCAACAAAAGGTGCATGGGATAGACTATTACCTGGTAATTTGAAGGATAAATTCGATATGAAAAAGAAAATTCCATTACGTAGAGTAGGTGAGCATCAAGAACTAGCAAATTTGGCAGCTTATTTAATGTCTGACTTTTCTGCGTATGTAAATGGAGAAGTAGTAACTATTGATGGAGGAGAATGGCTACAAGGTGCAGGCGAATTTAATATGTTAGAAGCAATTCCACAAGAAATGTGGGATCAGTTAGAAGCTATGATCAGATCGAAGAAAAGAAAAAGTTAGAATTTTTTTAAAAATGCCGATTTTAACAAAAAAGACAAATCCAAAATTATTGGTTTAACCAAAGAAATTGATGATATTAATGCTGAGGATATTCAAGCTGTTGCAAAAAAATATCTTTCAGGAGGTCATATTTTAGCTGTTTTATATCCTGAAAATCAGGAGTAAAAAGCTATTTTTAGATTTTACTTCAACTGACAGGAATCATACAATATTTTCTGACAGTTTTTTGTTGATGTATTGTTCACAACTTCATTTTAGATACTCATAAATAGTTGTATTTTTATACACTCTAAAATCATGACTTTTAATGGGGAAAATTATAGCTATTGCCAATCAAAAAGGAGGAGTAGGTAAAACAACTACTACAGTTAACTTAGCTGCTGCTTTAGGCGTATTAGAACAGAAAATATTATTAATTGATGCAGATCCACAAGCAAATGCTACTTCAGGTTTGGGTATTGATGTCGAAGGTGTTGAGAATGGTACATATCAATTATTATTACATTCTGTAAATGCTAAAGATGCGATTGCAAAAACGAATTCTCCCAATGTAGATATTATCCCGGCTCATATAGATTTAGTAGCAATTGAACTTGAATTGGTTGATAAAGATAATCGAGAGTACATGTTGAAGGAAGCTCTTAAAGAAGTGAAAGATGAGTACGATTATGTTGTTATTGATTGTGCACCATCATTAGGTTTGATTACGTTAAATGCACTTACCGCTGCTGATAGCGTAATTATACCAATACAATGTGAATACTATGCATTGGAAGGATTAGGTAAATTATTAAATACGATTAAAAGTGTACAAAAAATTCACAATGCTGAATTAGACATTGAAGGATTGTTATTGACTATGTACGATTCGCGTTTAAGATTGTCTAATCAAGTGGTTGCTGAAGTGAAAAAACATTTTCATAATATGGTTTTTAAAACGATCATACAACGAAATATTAGATTAGGTGAAGCGCCAAGTTTTGGTGAAAGTATCATTGCTTATGATGCAACAAGTAAAGGTGCCGTAAATTATATTAACTTAGCACACGAAATATTAAAAAAGAATAATGATGGCTAAAGCTGTAAAAAAGCAAGCATTGGGTAGAGGTTTGTCTGCGTTGTTGAATAATTCGGTTGAAGATATTCAATCAATTAATGATAAAAATGCGGATAAAGTAGTAGGTAATATTGTTGAAATTGATTTGGCCACTATAGAGGTGAATCCATATCAGCCTAGAACCTATTTTAATGAAGAAGCATTGCGTGAATTAGCTAGTTCTATTAAAGAATTAGGTGTGATTCAACCTATTACCGTAAGAAAACTGGAAGGAAATAAATTCCAAGTAGTTTCTGGTGAACGCCGTTTTAGAGCTTCAAAACTAATTGGTTTAAAAACTATTCCTGCATATATTAGATTAGCGAATGATCAGGAAATGCTAGAAATGGCCTTGGTTGAAAATATTCAACGTAAAGATCTTGATCCTATAGAAATAGCATTGTCTTATCAACGCTTAATAGATGAAATTAAGTTAACTCAAGAAGAGTTGAGTACCCGAGTAGGTAAAAAAAGAACTACAGTTACAAATTATTTAAGATTGTTAAAGTTAGATCCAATCATACAAACAGGTATTCGTGATGGGTTTCTAACAATGGGGCATGGTAGAGCTTTGATCAATGTAGAAAATGTAGCGAAGCAATTAGATATTTACGAAAAAATAATCCGTGATAAATTATCTGTGAGGCAAACAGAACAATTAGTAAAGAATTTCCGTGAAGGAAAATCTACTGAAAATATAGTAAATCAGATACAAGAAACACCTACTTATATCCGTACTGGTGCTATAGAAATCGGTGACTACCTAGGACATAAAGTTGACGTGAAACTTACGGGTTCTAACAGTGGAAAAATTGTTATTCCTTTTAATTCTGAAGACGATTTTAAACGTATCAAAAAATTATTACAATAAATGCTGAAATGGTGTATTTATAGCATATTTTTTTGCCCTTTTTGTTTTAATGCTGTAGGGCAAAACACATCTAATAACCTGAAAGTAAATAAAAAAGATTCTGTTATTCTAATTCAGGGAATGGATATTTTAGCACCTTCTAGAGCGGCATTTTATTCAGCTGTACTTCCGGGGTTAGGGCAAGCATATAATAAAAAATATTGGAAAGTACCACTAGTTTGGGGCGCTATAGGAACCAGCGGTTATTTTTATTTTTCGAATAATGATAGCTTTAAAAAATATAGAACTGCTTTTAAATTAAGAGAATCAGGTAGACCAGATGAGTTTGATGGTATTAATGGACCTTTAATAAGTGATACAGGTTTACGAAGAGCACAAGAAGTATTTAAGAAGAATAGAGATTTATCATTATTTATAACAATCGGGCTCTATATTTTAAATATTATAGAAGCCAATGTAGATGCGCATTTACCTGATAAGGCATTAGATACTAATATTTCATTTAGTCCCACCTTTTTTACAGCACCAGTTACAAATCAAGGTGTGGTAGGAGCAACCATTAGTCTTAGTTTTTAGAAAAATTGATACATGAAAATAGCACTGTTCGGATATGGCAAAATGGGAAAAACAATTGAAAGAATTGCTATCGAACGTGGTCATGAAATTGTAGCTAAGATTGATGTAGATAGTTTGAATTATGATATTACTTTAGCAGATGTAGCGATAGATTTTAGCACACCAAACTCGGCTTTTACTAACATAATTGAATGCTTTAGTCAATCAATTCCAATTATTTCAGGTACAACAGGTTGGTTGGATAAATATGATATAGTTGTTGAGAATTGCAATAAAAAAAATGGAGCATTTATTTATGCATCCAATTTTAGTCTAGGGGTCAATTTGTTTTTTGAGTTGAATGTACAATTAGCCAAGACTATGCGTAAGTTTAATTCGTATGATATCGCTATGGAAGAAATTCATCACACGCAAAAATTGGATGCACCTAGTGGTACGGCAATTACATTAGCGGAAGGAATTATTGAAAATTCAGATAAAGAAAATTGGAGTTTAGATGTAACAGATACAAAGAAAAAGATACCTATTGTATCAAAACGAATTGAAAATGTTCCGGGAACACATACAGTTACATATACTTCTGCTGTAGATGAAATAGAAATTAAACACACAGCAAGAAGTAGAGATGGATTTGCATTAGGAGCTGTTATTGCTGCCGAATGGATACAAGGCAGAAAGGGAGTATATACAATGAAAGATGTACTGGGACTTTAAAATACTACTTTTATTAGTTCTGTCATATTGAGCGCAGTCGAAATAAAAGAGCATATAGAGAAGTTCAATATTTAAGCTAAAGTTTCTCTTAAGCGAAAAGGATAGGAATAAGATATATTTACATAATAAAACACAATTATGACACTTACAGAATGGTTTATATTTTTTTTAGTATTACAGGTAATCCACTTTCTAGGTACTTGGAAATTATACATAAAAGCTGGTAGACAAGCATGGGAAGCAGCAATACCTGTTTATAATGCTGTTGTTTTAATGCAAATTATTAACCGACCAAAATGGTGGGTGATTTTATTATTTATACCCATTATAAATTTATTAATGTTTCCAGTCGTTTGGGTTGAAACAATCCGAAGTTTTGGAAAAAATAAAAGGCTAGATACCATTTTAGTGATTCTTACATTTGGTTTGTATATTTATTTTGTAAATTATATATTCGATGTTGAGTATATAAAAGACAGAAGCTTAACGCCAAGAACCGGAGCAGGGGAATGGATAAGTTCTATCACTTTTGCGATTATCGCAGCTACTTTAGTGCATACTTATTTTATGCAACCGTATACAATACCTTCTTCTTCTTTAGAAAAAAGCTTATTAATTGGTGATTTTTTATTTGTTAGCAAGTTTCATTACGGAGCAAGAGTGCCAATGACAACAGTAGCAGCTCCAATGGTACACGATACAATTCCTTTTTTAAAAAAGAAATCATATCTATTTAGTGATGATATCACGAAAAAAGAAACGTCTTTACTCAATAAATTACAGTTGCCTTATTTACGATTACCGGGCTTTCAAAAAATTGAACGTAATAGTATAGTGGTATTTAACCAACCGGCTGATACTTTGTTAGATATGAACGATTTTCATCCAGACAGAAATTATTACAAGCCTATTGATAAAAAAACAAATTTGGTAAAACGTTGTGTAGGTATTGCAGGTGATTCATTAGAAATACGTGATGGTTATATCTATATCAATGGAAAACGCACTGTTTTACCTGATAGAGCGAAACCTCAATATAATTTTTCAGTATTTACGGAGGGTCAGTCAATAAATCAGAAAACGCTAGTGAATCGATATGGGGCGAGAGATGGTGTTAAAGATCCTCGTACCGGAAATTTTGCTTTGTTAAGAGATGGTTCATATAGATTGACGTTGACAGATGAAGAAGCGGCTAGAATTGCAAAAAATCCGGTTGTAAAAAGTGTTTTAAAAGAAAATACTCCAAAAGGAGTAGATGGTAATGTATTTCCTCATATTCCTTCCTTGGGATGGAATACAGATAATTTCGGACCAATTTATATTCCCCAAAAAGGTAAAACTGTAAAGCTGACAAGAGAAAGTTTGCCATTTTATAAAAGGATTATTAGTGAATATGAAAATAATAATTTAATAATAAACGGAGATGAGTTTTTAATCAATGGTAAAGATGTTGATAGTTATACCTTTAAGCAAGACTATTATTGGATGATGGGTGATAATCGCCAAAACTCTTTAGATGCTCGCTATTGGGGTTTTGTTCCTTTCGATCATGTGGTGGGTAAACCCGTATTAATCTGGTTTAGCTGGGAAACTAATGCTAAAGGCTTAGATAAGGTGCGTTGGAAGCGTTTATTTACAACTGTCGGTGGTGACGGTGAGCCGGTATCTTATTTTTATTACTTTTTAGGTGTTCTAGGCTTGTGGTTTGTCTACGATTTTTTTAAAAAACGTAAGCAAGCATAAAAGTGTTTAACAGTTAATTTGTGTATTCGTGAATTGATATTATTTACGATTCACAAATTAACAAATCAACAAATTAATATTGATACTATATCCTACATACTTTTCGCCAATCGTTCATTATGTAGCTTTGGCTAAGGCCGATAAAGTTATTTTTGAAGTAGAAGATAATTATCAGAAGCAGACCTATAGAACCCGTTGTTACATCTACAGTGCCAATGGGATACAGTTATTGAATATACCTATACTTCACAATAAAAGTAAAAAAACGCAGGATATAAAAATCGATACGAGTTTTAAATGGTATAAACAACATATAAAAGCTATGCAAATAGCGTATAGATCTTCGCCTTATTTTGAATTTTATGAAGAAGACTTGCTAAGTATTTTCGATAAAACACCTCAATTCTTATTAGATTTTAATTTAAAATGTCAAGATATACTGCTGGATTTACTACAGTTAGAGGTTTCCTATACAACCACTACTGAATATCTCAAAGAGTATACTGATACTATTGATGTACGTTTTTTAGCAAATGCTAAATCTAAAGAGTGCTATAATTTTGATACATACATTCAAGTGTTTTCAGATAAGCTTGGATTTATTGAAAATTTGAGCATCCTAGATCTTCTTTTTATGGAAGGGCCAAATGCTTTGAATTATCTTGAAAATCAAAATCTTGAGTTTGTATGATGGAAATTCTTAGATTTTGTATTCATTATGGGTTGCATCTAATTTTTCCTGGTATTATAGCATTTGTATTTTTTAAAAGTCATTGGAAAAAAGCATGGCTACTTATGGTGCTAACGATGTTAATTGATTTAGACCATTTATTGGCGAATCCAATTTTTGATGCTAATAGATGTAGTATAGGTTTTCACCCATTACATACTTATATTGCCGGAGCAGGTTATTTTGTACTACTTTTCTTCAATAAAACTAGAGTAGTAGCAATCGGATTAGTTTTACATCTTATTACAGATGTAATTGATTGTTTGTGGTTATATTAACGAAGTCATTTCAATAAAAAAGGTTAGTTTTTTATAATAGTATTTAATACCCAATCAAGTTGCTCATCCTCATCTAGCTTCGTTGTTTTAATATAAACATCAGGCTTAATTCCAAAACCATCAGGTTCAGTTGAATAAGGTGTTTTTATATTCATTAAGCCAACTCTCATTCTAATTTTTGAATTTGGTAGTTCAATATTGGCAAACATTCCGGCTACAGTGCCATTATACGCTCCACCGGTTTCATCACCAACAAATATTGCGCGTTTTGTTGCTTTGAGATGAGTAGATATAACCGAGCTGGCCGAAAAACTTGTGCCGTCAATTAACACATAAATAGTGCCTTTATAATTGTTTATTTTCGGTTTTTTAAGCTTAGACACTTTAAACTGAAAATTTGGTTTGCCTTTTATTTTTTTAACTTTTATTCCTTGGTACACCATAAGAACCGGGTATAACAATGTAGTAATAGTTTTTGTGAGCCAAGATTTAGAATGCATCATCGGATAGATAAAACTCTTCGATTTTGTCATTTTAGCTTCTTTAATAAAGAGATATTCTTTTTCTGCTAAATAGGAGTAGAGTTCGTCAATTTCTGTCAAACTGCCACCTAGATTGCCTCTGAGATCAATGATTAAGTTGTTGCTTTGGGCAGAATCAATTTTCGCAAAACTTTCCTTATAAAAACCTTTATATCCACCTTTTATAAATCCACGTATTTTTATATATGAAATAGTATGTAAAGAATCAGGTGTTATAAACTTAAAATCTCTTGTTTTTTCTTTAGAGTGTTTATTATATCCATATTTATATTCCCAATCTTTCCTGATTTTAGATTCCTTTTTAGAGAGTTTCTTATCAATTTTTGTGAGTTTATGCTTGAGAGAGTCTTTATTTTTATTGAGCGAATCTTTTTTAATCATTGAATACAAATACTTATGGTATATACTATCCTTATGTTTTAATGTTAGTAAAATACTATCTTTCTTTTTATGCGTATTAACATAGAACATTCCAAAATACCTACCGGTAAATTGAGGCACAAAGGTGTTATTATAACCATCAGAAGTCGTTAATTTTTGATATGATGGCAATAAATTTTCGACTTTTTCATTTTCTACATTTATTAGTTGAGATCCTATTAATATAGTACTGTCTTTCGAGAAATTTTTAGTAATAAATAGCTTGTTGTCAAGACGTTGTAGTCGTATAAATTTAAACGGATTGCCCTTTTTTACTTTTGCTTTTTTTTCGTCTTTGGTTTTCTTTTTATTTGGAGGAAATATACTGGTGTGACCTTGTTTGATAGATGCAATTACAGGCGAAAGTTGTATGTAAAATTCCTTGCCCGATAAAGGTTCTTGCATGTTACTTCTTAGAATTTCAAATTTTTCATCTAATTTTTCCTTACTAATATACCAATACAAATCAGGATGTAATTCTTGTAGTTTTTTATAGGCAAAATCTACATCTTTGCGTAGTTTTCTGGGTGAATGCAGCTCTGTGATTTGTTGATTATATTTTTCAACTGACGCACAGCTACTAAAAAGAAATACAACTAAAAAAAATTTATATATATTCTTAATCGATAATAACTTCATTGAATCTAAATTTTTACAAACGAAAATTTATGAGGCTTATTTTTTTAAAACATTTAATACCCAAGCAATAATAAAAAAACCAACTCCGGTAATAATAGGAGGTAGCATTACTTTCGGAGCGTAGAAACCGCCTATATAGATCATTGAAATACCTAAAATAACTAATAAGATTGCTGCCGTTGAAAGGGTCTTATTTTTATTCATTTTTAATTTATTTTTTATACGTATTCGGTTAGAGAATAATAGAATTAAAAAGAAATCTACTATTCTTGTTTGCATTTTTATTAATTTCCTCTTTAGGATAGCTTAATAACACTATAAATAGTAATCTTACAAATGTTATACGTAATGCATGAATATATTACAATTTCTTGGATTGTAACATCAAATTACATGCCATAACTTAACCTGTTGTACTACGATTTAACTATACTATTTCGTTCTTAATTTGTCGGAATTGGGGGTGGACCTTCAGGTATTATTGCTTCATATACTTCATCTCCTTTACGTTTTTTATATTCAGCTTTTACTTTTGTTACCAATTTCGGATTTTCAAACAGATCAAGCATTGTCATAGCCATTGCGTTTGAAGCATAAAGCATTCCTTTATGGCCAATACTCATACCGCCACAAGCCACAACAGCCCATGAATGCCATGGAGTGTCTTTCGGAGCAGTAGTTACTCCGAGGTTTATGTTTGCTACATTCCAACTCACATCTCCAACATCAGTTGAGCCTCCTCCAGGGTGATCTTTCGTTGCTTCTAATGGTTTAATAGCGCTATCCATGCCTATTTGTTCTTTACCTGTTACTTCTTGAATTTTTTTACCAAATGCTATTTCTTCAGCTGTATAATTGATTGGGCCAAGTAATTCTAAATTTTGTTGCATAATTTCACCACCGGCTCTGTTAACCAATACTTCGTAAATACCTGATATTAAAGAAACTTTGTAATCAACATTTGCCATAATCGCTGCGCCTTTAACCATTTCCATAGTACGTTCGTATACTGGCATCATTCCAGACCTTTTGGTGTCTCTAACTCGCATCCATAATCGGGCATAATCGGGTACAACATTTACAACTTGTCCACCATCTTGAATGTGGTAATGCATTCTAACAGTAGGTTTTACATGTTCTCTATAATAATTAATTCCGGTTGTATATATTTCAAGAGCATCAGAAGCACTTCTGCCATTCCATGGATCTCCAGAAGCATGTGCTGCTTGTCCGAAAAATTCAATTTTATAATCTACCAGCGCCAATGAACTTTGTACATCTGCTTTCATTTCTGCTGATGGATGCCAACTAATATTCACATCAACATCATCCCATAAACCTTCGCGAACCATCCATATTTTACCAAAATATTTTTCTTCTGATGGTGTTCCAAAAAACTTTATGGTACCTTTTATTTTTCCTTGTTCAATTAATTCTTTTATAGCAATTGCAGCACCTAGGCTTCCAGTTCCGAAAAGATTATGACCACAACCATGTCCTGCAGAACCTTTTTCTAGAGCTTCTTTTGTTGGTTGAGCTTTTTGTGAAATACCAGGTAAAGCATCAAACTCTCCTAATACACTAATTACCGGTTTTCCTGAACCATATGTTGCCACAAAGGCAGTAGGCATACCAGCCACACCACGTTCAACTTTGAATCCGTTCTTTTCAGCATAATCAGCTAATAAGTTTGAAGATTTTGTTTCTTCAAAAGCAGTTTCGGCATTTGCCCAAATCTCATCACTTATTTTAATTAAATCTGATTTGTGATTTTCAACTGAAGTTACAATCTTGGCTTTGTTCTTTGGGAGTTTTTTTTGTTGAGCAGTTAGTGAATAACTAAGTACAAAGCACATTAACATTAAAAAGTATTTTGTTTTCATGCGGTTGGGTATTTGAATTCTTTATAAAACTACAAATTAATATTCAAATTATAATAGTGCTTCTTTTAAGATACTAACAGGATGTTCTGCAGTTCGTTTAGTACCATCGTATATTTGATGCCTACAACTTGTGCCAGAAGCGCTAATAGTAGTTTCAACATCATATTTTCTAATTTTAGAGAATAATGATTGTTCACCTACTTTCATACTCAATTCATAATGCTCCTTTTCATATCCAAAAGAACCTGCCATGCCACAACATCCCGAATTGATAATAGACACTTTATAATTTTCTGGAATAGAAAGCATTTTAAAAGTAGCTTCGGTCGTTGACAATGCCTTTTGATGGCAATGTCCATGAATTTTAATAGTTGCCGGTTGTTTTGTAAATTGGCTGCTTGTAATGTTTTCTTTTAAATATTCGTTTTTAATGAATTCTTCAAAGGTAAACGTATGCTTAGCAATCTGTTTCGCACCTTCTTTATCATCTGCTAAGCGAATATATTCATCCCTAAAGCTTAAAATAGCGGAAGGCTCAATACCAACCAAGGGTGTGCTTTCAGTTATAATTTCTTTAAAAATGGAGATATTTTTATCAGCAATTACTTTAACTTCATCTAAAAAACCTTTTGAAATATAACTTCTACCACTTTCTTCATGATCTATCATAATAACACAGTATCCTAATTTTTCTAATAATTTAACAGCATCTATACCAATTTGAGCATCATAGTAGTTTGTGAATTCGTCACAAAAGAGATATATTTTTTTACAATTATGGTGGTTGTTTTTAAGATCAGACTGGTTTTGATTGTACCAATTTCGCAATGTTTTCTTTGCCAATTTCGGCATATTTCTATCTAAAGCAATGCCTAAGATGAGTTTAGTTAATTTATTTCCAATTAGAAGATTAGTTAATGATGGAAAAATACTTCCTAATTGATTATATTTTACATTGTTTGCAAATAATTTGGTTCTGAATGAAGGTGGATTTTCTTTTTGATATTGATATAAAAATTCTGCTTTAAAACTCGCAACATCGACATTGCTGGGACATTCGCTTGAACAAGCTTTACAACTTAAACAAAGATCAAAGACTTCTTTGAGTTCTTTATAGTTGAACTTATTATCTTTGTTAGAATTTGTTAAGAACTCACGTAGTGCATTTGCTCTAGCTCTAGTTGTATCTTTTTCATCCAAAGTGGCTCTATAACTTGGGCACATCGTACCACCTGCGTTTGATGTCTTTCTACAATCTCCCGATCCGTTACACTTTTCTGTTGCTCTTAAAATACCTAATGAATCTGAGAAATCTAATATGGTTTCTATTTCAGGTTCCTTTCTATCTGTTTCATAACGTAGAGATTCATCTATAGGGAAAGCATCGATTATTTTTCCTTTATTGAAAACAGAATGTGGATCAAATAATAATTTAATACGCTTTAATAAGTCATAATTATTTTGACCTATCATTAACGGAAGGAATGAGCTACGAACAATACCATCACCATGTTCACCACTAAATGAACCTTTGTATTTTTTTACTAATTTGGCAGTTTCGGTAGTAATTTTTTTGAAAAGTTCTACGTCTTTTGATTCCTTTAAATTTAGAATAGGTCGTAAATGTATTTCACCAGCTCCTGCATGTGCATAATACACAGTTTCTTGACCAAAATTATCCATCATTGTTGTAAATTCTGCAATATATGCTGGTAGGTCTTGAAGATCAACCGCAGTATCTTCTATACAAGCCACCGCTTTGGCATCACCAACAATATTACCTAGTAATCCCAATCCTGCTTTACGGAGTTCAGTAGCTTTGTTGACATCATTGTTATATAATTTAGGATAGGCGTAACCAAAATTATGCTGTTTTAGGCCTCTTATGAGCTGATTGGCAAAATGTTCAACCTCTTGTTCTGTTGTCGCTTTCACCTCAAGTAATAAAACCGCTTGTGGATCACCTTCAATAAAAAAACGATTCTTTAACTGTTCACGATTACTCTTTGTACAATCTAATATAGTTTTGTCCATTAGCTCACACATATATAAATTGTGCTTCATGGCTATTAATACGGCTTCTAAACTTTCTTGAATACTATTAAAATGAGCTGCAACTACAATTTTATGTTTGGGCGGTATAACATCAAGTTGTAATGTTATAGCAGTTGTAAATGCAAGCGTGCCTTCACTACCACATAATAATGTAGCAATGTTTATTTTTTTGTCAATATCTGAAAAAGCAGAGGTAGGCAGTAACATATCTATTGCATATCCTGTATTACGTCTGTGAATTGATTCTTTTGGGAATTCATTTCGTATTTCATCTTGAACTTCTTTTTTTGAAAGTTCTTTATGAATTGTTTTATAGATCTTATTTTCTAAAGTAGTTCCAAGTTGTTTAGCCTTGAATTCATCCGCGTTAAGCGAATTAAAAACTGCTTCAGTACCATCAGATAAAATTGTTTCTAATGCCAATAGCTTATCACGAGTAACACCATATTGAATAGAAGTTGTACCTGAAGAATTATTACCCACCATTCCACCTATCATGCAACGATTACTTGTAGATGTGTTTGGGCCAAAAAATAAACCATAAGGTTTTAAGAAGTTATTCAATTCATCACGAATTACACCCGGCTCTACAGTTACTGTTTTATTCCGTTCATCAAAAGCTAAAATAGTGGTGAAATATTTTGAAACATCTACTATAATACCATCACCTACACATTGACCTCCTAACGAAGTACCTGCTGCTCTTGGCACAAGTGAAATATGATTTTGTGTTGCAAATGCTAGTAATTTCTTAAGATCATCTTTGGTTTTAGGATAGGCTACAGCTAGCGGTATCTTTCTATATACTGAAGCATCGGTAGCATAGATACTTTTATGTAAGTCATCAAAAAAGAGCTCTCCGGTTAATTGTTCGGAAAGCTCTTGGATATGCCATGTGGTTAGTGATTTTGGCATATTTAGTTAATTTGTGTACCATTATTGGTTTGTGTTGCTACTTTTAATAGCACAATATCACCTTTATTACTTGCAACACCTAAGACTAAGCATTCACTTATAAAATTAGCTATTTGTTTTGGTTTAAAATTTACGATAGCTGTAATTTGTCTATTCAATAAATCTTTTTTGGTGTATAATGTAGTGATTTGTGCGCTAGATTTTTTGATACCTAAGGTTCCGAAATCAATTGTTAATTGGTAGGCAGGCTTTCTAGCTTTAGGGAAATCGTTTACTTCGATGATAGTACCTGTTCTAATATCCACTTTAGTGAAATCTTCAAACGAAATTGTATTTGACATTTATTTTGTAACTTTAAAGCTATAAATCTACAAATAAATTCTAAAAAATGGCTAGCACTTCTTCAAATATGCTTCCGTTAGGAACAATTGCTCCAGGTTTTATACTGTATGATACGGTTTCGGATGAAGAACTCTCACTTTTCGAAAATAGAGGAGATAAAGCAACGGTAATTTTTTTTATCTGTAATCATTGTCCATTTGTCATTCACGTAAACAGTCAACTGGTTCGTATTGCGAATGACTATAAGGATAAAAATGTTTCATTTATTGCCATTTCTTCGAATGATGTGTTGAATTATCCTGATGACGCTCCACATTTAATGCGAAAAAAAGCAATAGAATTACACTATCCTTTTCCATATTTATTTGACGAAACACAAGAAGTTGCCAAAGCGTATGATGCGGCTTGTACGCCTGATACGTATCTCTTTGATGCAAATTTAAAGCTAACTTATCGTGGACAGTTAGATGATTCGCGTCCCAGAAACGGAATTGAAGTTACCGGAAACGATTTGCGTCATGCATTAGATTGTTTGCTTACTGGAAAAGAGAATACAGAGGTTCAAAAACCAAGTATTGGTTGTAATATTAAGTGGAAGGAGTAAGCCCCTCTGTCTCCGGCATCTCCCCAAAGGGGAGAAAGTTCTCAACCTACAGTTCTCAGTAAGCAGATTTAATGACTCAATATTTTCAATAGATTGACTGCAAACTGAAGACTTAATACTCCCTATTAGCTACCACCCCATTTTTTTCTTCAAATTATGGATATGTGCATAATGATGAATGGAATGCCATGCATAGATACCGATATTTTCGGCTAAAGAAACTTCTTCATTACCATCAGGATGAATAAAAATTTGTTTTAATTCTTGGTGACTTAAACCTTTTAAAAAATAGACCCATTTTGCATGTAATGCAGTTAATAAATTTAAAGAGAGTAGGATAGGAGCTGATTTGCTGTCGTGCAGATCAGCCCAACGATCTTCGTAATAAACTTTAATCACAGGCTTATCTTCTGTAACGGCCCATTTAAATCTTGTATAGCTATTATGATGGCTATCAGCTAAGTGATGTATAACCTGCCTGACTGTCCAACCTTCAGGTCGATACCGAGTATCTAATTGATCGTTCGTTAAATCACTTACAAGATCTATTAATTGCTGAGGAAATTTTTCTAAAATATCAAGCCATTCAAAAATATGAGTTGGGGTAATTTTTTCGGGAATTTCTGCTTTACCGATGGGATATTTAAGTTGTTCTATGTTTTCTGGTGTTGATTCCAATTTTTAATGTTGGCTTGTCATTAAGATATGATTTCGTTTCAACGAATTATATTCACTCTTATTGAAACTAGTCCAGTATTGTCAAACAAAGTTACCCAATTAATTCTTTAAAGTCAACTACAAAAAACGCTCCTAAAAGGAGCGTTTTTTGTAGTTATATTATAAAGTTTTTTAACTGTCTATGACTATTTTACATTCATTAATTCTACATCAAAAATTAACGGAGCATCTGGAGGTATTACACCTCCAGCACCTTGTGAACCATAGGCCAAATGCGAAGGAATCACAAAACGCGCTTTGTCACCTACTTTTAAGAGTTGAATACCTTCATCCCAACCGGCGATAACTTGACCTACACCAATTGTAAAATCAATGGGTTGCTTGCGTTTGTATGAAGAGTCGAATTCTGTACCATTCAATAACTGACCTTTATAATGTACAGAGACCATTGCCCCTTTTTCCGCTTTTTGACCATTGCCTTCTTGAATGATCTGATATCTGAGTCCGCTATCCGTTTTTTTGAATCCCGCAGAAGCAGCATTTAAAGTTTCTTCTTGTTTTTCTTTTTCTAAAGCCTCACGTTCAGCTCTTGAACCTTCAAAAGTTCTAAAAGCTTCAATAGCATTAAAATTTTCAGCATCTTCACCTACTCGAATGATTTCTATAGAGGTTAATTCGTCATCTTGTTGAATTGCATCAACGATATCTTGTCCTTCAATTACATTACCAAAGACAGTATGTTTATTATCTAACCAAGGAGTTTCAACATGTGTAATGAAGAATTGACTCCCATTAGTTGCTGGCCCTGAGTTTGCCATAGATAAAATACCTGCTTTATCGTGTTTCAAATCTGAATGAAATTCATCATCAAAGCTATATCCCGGATTTCCGGTTCCTGTTCCTTGTGGACAACCACCTTGAATCATAAAATCAGGAATTACTCGATGAAATTTCAGGCCATTGTAGTATGGCGTCCCTTGTGGTTTAATATTATTCTCTAAGTTACCTTCAGCCAAGGCTACAAAGTTACCAACTGTTCCTGGCGTTTTTTTAAATTCTAAATTTACTAGTATTTCACCTTTTGAGGTGTTAAATTTTGCGTATAATCCGTTGTTCATTTTTTAAATTTTAAGAATGCAAATATAGGGATTGATTTCAGATTTTGGAATTATTATGAAATAAATAAGGCTCTCCAAATGGAGAGCCTCGTTTAAAATATTGGGTTGTTTGTTTATTATTGTTTTATTATTTTAAAACTACCTTCTTTTCTACCTATAGCAACATGTACAATGTATACTCCTACAGGCAAGTTTTGCATATTTATTTTAGACTCTAATGCAACTGGTTTTGTTGCAACTACTTTTTGACCAATTACATTATATACATTAATAATAGAAATATTTTCATTGGCATGTAATGTTAAGACGTCATTGACGATTGGATTGGGATAATAATTAAAACCTAAATCGATTAAATCATCTATACTAGCTGTGGCAGTATTTAACAATTTATAATCATCTATACCGATACCCCAAGTTAAATCATTTTCGTCATCATAAATAAATTTTACTTTAAAAGCGCTATTAATATGGGTAGTGACATCTATATTAATAGTTTCATTAGTTCCTGTATTAGAAGGAGGAGTATCGCCAGCAACTGTTAATACATTTTGCCAAGTGCTTCCATTCCAAACTTCTACAAAGAATTTTCCAACATTAGCGAATGTTTGATGATTGAATACAATTTCTATTGCAGCACTAGTCACGTTTGAAGCAACTAGATCTACTGTCGGACCTTCTAACTCTATATGATTGTTAAAATCTGGACCACAGGCATCGTCATCGAAAATAATTCCACCAGACGTAAAAGAGGCTGGATTTGTAAATCCGCTACCTTTTAAATCTCCTGTATAGCCAAATTGCCAATTACAGCCACTAGCTGGAGGAGTAACAGACCAGCCAGAAGGCAACGAGTTACCATTAAAATTTTCTTGTTGTATTTGTGCACTAATGGTTGTTATGCCAAAACAAAATATAATATATAATAAGTTTAATTTTTTCATCGGATTAAAGTTTTGATTCAAAGATACGTTTAGTTAATTATTCGAATTCCACACGTTGTATGAATACACTAGAGTTTCCTGCAGCGTCAGTTACTACCCACTCACGTATAAGTAATGTGGCTCTTTGAACTACACATTTATCTAAAGCGGCATACATATCTATATGTTGTGAGTTTTCACCACCAACAGGTTGACCGTTAACAGTCCCTTCATAAGATAACCAAAAACCAATACCATAATCTCCATATACATCTCTTGGTCCAATATCCATATTATGAAGATTTGTGTTACTTAGTAAAGTTAAGCTAGAGCCGGTATAATCTCCAAATCCTTCTAATTTATATGGTTTTGAAAAATCAACACTTGCATATGAGCGTAGCTCTCTTTGAGCATCATTTTCAATATTTCCACCTGCTGCTACCCAAGTATCAAAATCCATTAAAGTTTCGAAGAATATTTCTACAATCCATCCAGATGTTGTATCTGTATTATTCACTACTCTACCATGAATTTTAGCAGTACCGTCTGTAAATTTTTCGTAATAACCATTTTCCCAATGATGCCATTTATCAAATGGAAAACTATGGAACCAAATGTTAGAATCAGCAGGGATATTATTTTCGACATTTGCAGGTCCAAAATCAATCACACAAGATTCTAATCCTTCATATTCATTATATTCAATAGTAACAGCTGAACATTCATCACTGAAAGTAATTTCAGGAATAAGACTAATGTCTTCAACTAATATACGATGCACTAAATTATCTGCTGTCGGAGGTGTAGTGTCAAAATCTACGCAACTACATTTAACATCTGTTTTAACAGCGCCACCCATAACCCATGATTGTCCATTTACATTTTGTCCATATTTTTTATGTCTAGTGTCAATTTTAATTTCAATTTCACTAATTGAGCCAGCAACATTTTCCATATTCAATTCAAAAACCTTGATACAACAAGTGCCTGGAGCGAAATCGTCTATTGTTTCTGTTAATTCAGCAAAACTACCATCAGCCGCTGAAACTTCAATATGAATATATCTACCATCGGCAGTTAATTCTGATATTGGTAATTCAACGCTTACAGTTCTAGGACCATCATCGGTTTGAATAGGAATGGTAAGAGTTTCAATATTATTATATCCACTTAATGCTGTAAATACACCTGAAGTTGCAGCACCCGTGTTGTTATGTCTAAATGCGTACACTAACATTGATTGTGCAGAACTTATATGTGTTGTGTTTGAATAATTTACTGATGACGAAGCAGGCATTTCTGTTCTATAATACCACACACTAGAACTTCCTCCTGTTGGAACTTCTCTCGTAGCAGTATACAAATTACCATTGTCATCTTCAATTTCTATTGTACTACCAGGATTGTTCCCTTTATAAACAATCTCTACAACAAGATGATCTAGACTTTCTATATCTGGAATTTCAATTGAAGCAGGAACATTATTCTGTAAGCCTAAACTTAATAATTCAACTTCAATTCCATCATTACAGGTATATGACCATCCCGGATCAGTCATACTTGTGAATGCGTTTGAATTGAGCTCAATTTTTTTTGAAGAAGGTACTGTAATGCCTTCTTTCGAATATCCAGTTGTGTATTGGATAAGGAACATTACAAGCATTAATGTCTGTAATAAGTAACTTTTTTTCATGCTATATTAATTTAGGTTAGAAATTACTTTAATAACAAAATACCCTACATAACTAATAAATAGTTAAATAGGGGTCAAAATAAAACGCTTAATATGTTAAAATATTTTGCATATATTATTTTTGTCCTTCATTTTGATATTTAAATCTCAACGTGTTACTGATGTAACAACTTACTATTAAAAGTTCCTACCCTAACTATTAATTTTTTTTCTAGAATAGTTTGTACTGTGTGTTTTTTTGCTTGTAATATAACTTATAATTGAGTGGGGGCATGCATTTAGAGCTAAAATATATTTTTTTAGCTAACCTAAATTGTATTGCAACTTGTTCTGCAATTTTTCCTTCACCACGCATTCGTTTCCCATACCTGCTATCATTCAGTTGACCTCCATGACAACTTTTTATTTGATGTAATATTTTATTAGCTTTATCGGGTAATGTTTTCTTTACCCAATCAGTGAAAATATTAGCAATCGTGCCATTTAAGCGAACAATAGTATACGCCGCAGAACAAGCACCTAATTCGCTTGTAATTTTAATTAAATCAAAAATTTCATGATTGTTTATTGCAGGTATAATGGGTGCCATCATTACATTTACAGGAATACCATTATCAGATAGTATTTTTATAGTTTCTAATCTTTTTTTTATCGAAGTTGTTCTGGGTTCTAGTACCAACCTTGTATCTTCTTTTAATGAAGTAATTGAAATACTTACATGAATTAAATTCAGTTTAGCCATTTCTGATAAAATATCTAAATCTCTCTGAATCAAGGCGTTTTTAGTTATAATGCTTACCGGATGTTTGTATTTTAATAATACTTGTAGCATTTTACGAGTAATCTCTAATTTTTTCTCGATAGGTTGGTAGCAATCGGTATTTCCTGATAGCATAATATTTTGAGCTTCCCATTTTTTGCTTTTTAACTTATCTTCTAACAATTGAGGAGCATTTTTTTTATACAGTATTTTCCGTTCAAAATCTAGGCCTGCACTATAGCCCCAATATTCATGAGTGTTCCTTGCATAACAATAGATACAACCATGTTCGCAACCTTGATAAGGATTCATTGAATATGCCAATCCAATATCAGTACTTGTTACTTTGTTTAGAATGGTTTTTGGAAAAATTTCTATATACTTTGTTCTGTTATTGTCAGGACTTTCATCTAATCGATGACAGTGATTTAAGAAGTCATCTTCAACGAGATATTCATTTTGTAAAAAACGATTATGTGTGTTTATTTGAGCCCCTCGACCTTTTATGTATTTTGATTTTTCGATTTTTAAAAATAACTCAAAAAGTCAAAACGTCTAGCTCAAGATTGTAGCAAAACAAAGTTTAGTAAGAAGGAATTATAATTTTGCAGTTTTATTAAGTAAATAAAAATCAGCTAAAACCATAGCGGTTAGGGCTTCGACAATAGGTACGGCTCTTGGCACAACACACGGATCGTGTCTACCTTTGCCTTGTACCTCTCTAGGTTTACCATCTTTAGTAATAGTGTTATACTTTTGCAAGAGAGTTGCAACTGGTTTGAAAGCTACTCTGAAGTATATATCCATACCATTTGAGATGCCTCCTTGAATACCACCAGAAAGATTTGATTTGGTACTGCCATCAGAATTAAAAGAATCATTATGCTCAGAACCTTTCATTTTGGCACCGCAAAATCCGCTACCATACTCAAAACCTTTAACAGCATTTATGGATAACATTGCCTTTCCTAATCTGGCATGTAGCTTATCGAAAATAGGCTCTCCAAAACCAATAGGCATATTTTGAGCAACACAAGTAATAGTGCCACCAATGGTATCACCTTGTTTTTTCATCTCTTTAATATGTTTAATCATTTTTATAGCATAACTTTCATCAGGACAACGAACTATATTGCTTTCTATTAAGTTAAAGTTTAAGTCTTGATAGGGCTTTTCTAAAAAAATATCACCAACGGAAGAGGTAAAAGCATTGATTTTAATATCAGCTAATAATTGTTTTGCAATTGCACCGGCAACAATCCAATTTGCAGTTTCACGAGCAGAAGAACGTCCACCACCACGATAATCTCTAAGACCATATTTTTTAGTGTACGTAAAATCTGCATGAGAGGGTCGAAAAGTATCTTTAATATCAGAATAGTCGTTAGATTTTTGATTGGTGTTTTTAATAGTAAACCCAATAGATGCTCCAGTGGTCTTACCTTCAAAAATACCAGATAAAAATTCAACTTGATCAGCTTCTTTTCGTTGTGTTACAATAGATGACTGTCCGGGTTTACGTCTATCTAATTCAGCTTGGATAGCCGCTAGATCTAAGTGTAATCCGGCAGGACAACCATCAATAATACCGCCAATGGCTACGCCATGTGATTCGCCGAATGTGGATAGTTTAAATAATTTACCTAAAGAATTACTCATTTCTTAATTTAGAGAAAGATTAAAAACAAAGGTAAAATAAATCTATAAAAGAATCTATCTGTATAGTAGATTGTTTATTTTTGAGTAAACTTTCTATTGTTATGGAGGAAATACATTATGCTATTAAGGTGAGAGGTAAAGTACAAGGAGTTTGGTTTCGCAAATACACTAAAGAAAGAGCTGATGAATTTGGAATTAAAGGTTTCGTGCGAAATGAACTTGAAGATATAGTTTATATTGAAGCTGAAGGCACAAGAGACTCCTTGAATCAGTTTATAGAGTGGTTACATGAAGGTTCCCCATTGTCAAAAGTAGCTGAAGTGATTTTTGAAAATAGAGAATATCAACATTATACAGATTTCGGAATTAGAAAAACCAAAGTTTAATTGCCATAGCTGTAACCATAATAATTAAAAATATTTTTACAAAACCATCTCCTTTTTTAACAGAGTATCGACTCATAAACCAACCTCCTGCTGCATTACCAATAGATAGAATGAGTCCATATTGCCAATTAATCAATCCGTTATAGGCAAAAATTGCTACAGCGAATAAAGAATACACTAAGGCCACAAATACTTTGACAGCATTACTTTTTACTAAGGAAAAATGGTTGATACCAGATAAGGCCAATAAAATAAGAAAGCCGACTCCGGCTTGAATGAATCCACCATAAATACCAATAAAGAAAAATGCAATAATTCCTAACCAAAAATGCTTTCCCGTAATTCTTTCAACCAATTCCAGAGTACCCATTTTAGGTTTAAAAACCATATAAACAACAATAAGCACCATAATAACTGCTAGAATTTTATTAAAGATTTCTCCTTTAATATCAACGGCAATAAAAGCACCGAGGATAGCACCAAAAGTTGCAGAAATTGCTAAATAGATACTAAAAGGGAATGTTGAAACTCCTTTACTTTTAAAACCTCTTGTTGCAAATATATTTTGAATAATAATTGCAATACGGTTTGTCCCGTTCGCAACATTGGGAGGTAAGCCAAAAAAGATAAGAACCGGTAAAGTCAATAATGATCCACCTCCAGCGACAACATTAATCATTCCAGCAATAAAACCAATTAGAATAAGCCAGAGTAAATCAAAAGAAAAATCCATTTTTTATTAAAAATTTTAAAGGATCTAAATTAGTATTTATTTACCAATTTATAGCCTATTAAAAAAACTCAAAAAAACTTCCAATAAACAAAAAAGGGTTTTATATTTGCACCCGCCTTGGCAATTATAAATCACTTAAATGGATATATCCACTAAGTTTTTTAAAAATCAATGGTAAATCGACACTGGAGAAATGGCAGAGTGGTCGAATGCACTAGTCTTGAAAACTAGCGAGGGTCACACCTCCGGGGGTTCGAATCCCTCTTTCTCCGCAAAAGGAAACCCACAATGAAAGTTGTGGGTTTTTTGTTTTCACGAACAAGCCAAGCTTGCTTGAGCTTGTGAGAGGAAACAAAAAACCTAACCATGCAATTTTGCGTGGTTGTGGTTTCTATGTTTGTATTGGATATCCAATTGGGATCAACGAAGTTAATCCTTCTATAATTCGAAGTTTACTTCAGTTTTGAGTGAAAACAAAAAACAAAATACGCTTTTGCGTATTTGAGGTTTCTATGCTTGCTCAGGACTCTCTTTTGGGATCAACGAAGTTAATCCTTCCATGAGGTGAAACTTACTTCAGTTTTTTCTTGGAAACAAAAACCAAAACATCAAAGATGTTTTGGTTTCTATGTTGTGTTTTATACTCTACTGTAAACAAAGCAGTTAATCCCAAAATTTCCATAAAGTATGGGAAATAAAATTAATCGAGCGAAGCTTGCTGTGGGTTTCTATATTTGCCCAAGTCTCTTTTTTAGGCATCTGTGTAAGTAATCCCTCTTTCTACTCTCAGTGAACATCAAAATTTACTAAAACATAGTAAACTAAATGTTTAAGGGGTTTATATTTTATTTCCAAATGTCACCCTTGAAATGGGCAAAATAGGTGAATAATTCGGTTGCCTATTTTGAAATTTGTAATGCTTTCCTAAACAATCTTGAACTTAGAAACAATAAGTGAGAACACTACAATTGTTTGAACTTGCTTTTGGAGCGTACATATACAGTATAAAGATCAAGAAATAATATTTTATAAATATTATAGTAAAATCTAGTCAAAAATATATATATTTGGTAAACCAAACTGGTAAACCAATTTAATTTTCATGGAAACTTCTAGAAGAGATTTTATAAAAAAAATAGCTCTATCTGCAAGTATGTTACCTTTGTTAAATTTACCTTTATCGTCTTGGGCTGCAGATTCAGTAGATGAATCTCTTTCAGTTCATATATTTTCTAAACATCTTCAGTTTTTAGATTATCGAACTACCGGAGAAATGGCAGCGGAAATGGGTTTTTCGGGAGTTGATTTAACAGTTAGACCGAAGGGGCACGTACTGCCAGAATTGGTTAAGACTGATTTGCCAAAGGCTATTTCTGATCTTAAGTCTGCCGGATCTAATTGCGAAATGATTACTACTAGGATAGAAAGCGTACATATCCCTTTAGATGTCGATGTGCTTAAGACGGCTGCTAAATTAAATATTAAATACTACAGATCAGACTGGTTTGAATATCTCAAAGGGAAATCAATGGAGGCATCCTTAGAGCAGTATAAAAAGCAAATTAAAGAGCTAAGTCATTTAAATGAAGAGTATAATATTATCGGGTGCTATCAAAACCATGCCGGTAAAAAAGTTGGAGGCTCTTTTTGGGAAATAAAAAAAATATTAGAAACGGCAAACCCAAATTATTTTGGTGCACAGTACGATATTCGTCATGCTGTTGCAGAAGGTGGGCACTCTTGGGAAAACGGGTTGAAATTATTACGGTCTCATGTAAAAACAATTGTCTTGAAAGATTTTAGATGGGGGAAAGTGAATGACAATTGGAAACCTGTAAATGTACCGATCGGAGAAGGGATGGTCGATTTTGATTTGTATTTTAAATTATTAAAGAAATATAAATTAAATCCACCGGTGTCACTTCATTTAGAATACGACTTAGGGGGTGCTGAAAAAGGACACACTAGCATATCTGTAGATAAAAAAGTAGTGTTCGACGCTATGAAGAAAGATTTAAAAACAGTACAGAAGTTATGGCGAGAAGCCTAAAAACAAATCATTTAATAAGATCACTATTACTAAAATAAAATTATGACTAAACGTTTCATTTATTTAATAACAATACATTTTTTAATAATCTCTTGTCAAGGCGATTTAAATAATAAAAATGATAAAAACAGTTCAGTTGTTACAAATATAACTGAGTTAAATGATGCCATTAAAGAAGCAAAACCAGGTGATCATATTATTATGGCTAATGGTACATGGAAAGATGTAAAAATTAAATTTAGAGGAAAAGGAATAGAAGACCGCCCTATTACATTAAAAGCAGAAACTGCTGGAAAAGTTACTATTGAAGGAGAATCATATTTAAAATTCGGAGGAGAATATTTAGTAGTAGAAGGCTTACATTTTAAAAACGGATTTTCGCCATCTAATGCAGTAATAGATTTTAAAATTGGACATAATGATGCACCTGATGAAATATCAAATAATTGTAAGGTAACCAATTGCGTAATTGAAGATTTTAACAAACCAAAAAGAGATAATAGTGATTTGTGGGTAAACTTCTGGGGACGACATAATGAGTTAAGCAACTGCTATATTGCCGGTAAAACAAATAGAGGGCCAACAGTAAGAGTAAACATAGCTGGTATAGAAAGTATCAATAATTACCATCAAATTATAAATAATCATTTCGGGCCAAGACCAGTAAAAGGTGGGCCAAGTGGTGAGACGATTCAATTAGGTGATAGTTACACATCTATGTCGCCAAGTCATACTATGGTTGCTAATAATTTATTTGAAGCGTGTAATGGAGAGGTTGAAGTGATTTCGAGTAAAACAAATTTTAATGTGTTTAAAAACAACGTGTTTTATAAAAGCGAAGGCTCTTTAGTAACGCGCCATGGTAACTATGCTATGATTGATGGTAATTATTTTATTGGAGATGCTGAAAATGAAAATATTGGAGGCATTCGTCTAATTAATACAGGACATTGGGTAGTGAACAACTACTTTTTTAATTTAAAAGGGAAAAGTTTTAGAAGCCCATTGGCAGTAATGAATGGTATTCCTAAGTCACCGTTAAATCGTTACAATCAAGTAACGGATGTTGTAGTTGCCTATAACACCTATGTAAACTGTAGTTCGCCTTGGCAATTTGGTGTAGGAACAAACATTGCGCAAGCAGATGTATTGCCAAAATCTGAAATTCGTTCAGCTAGAGCAATAAGAACTACGGTTGCAAATAATGTCATTTATAATGAAAAAGGTCTTGAGAGCATTGTTGTTGAAAACGACAAAGCAGATGGTGTTCTATTTAAAAATAATATAGTAGATAATAAAGGTGTGAAGTTTAATGACTATAGTGGAGGAATTATAGCTGAATCTCTAGAGCTGAAAATAATATCTGATAATATTATGCTTCCAACGGGAATTCCTAGCGATATAGAAGCTTATAATGGTTTCGATTTTAGCACGATTGAAAAAGATTTATTTGGAGCTTCTAGAAAAGATAGCAAAAGTATTGGAGCTGTTGTAGGAGTAGATGTTGCTAACCCAAATATTTTAGATAAATCTAACTATGGTACAAATTGGTATTCTAACGAAGTTAAAGCTAAAGACCCAGTAATACATACTGTTACTAAAGCGGAAGAATTACAAACTAAAATAAATGCAGCCAAAAATGGAGATATTATCGCTTTCGCGGAAGGTATTTATAATTTAGATCAGTCCTTGATAGTTAGTAAAACACTGACTGTCCAATCCGAGGGAGTAGCAAAAGCACAACTTATTTTTTCTGGAGAAATTAATACACCATTATTTTCATTACAACCCAAAGGAAAACTAACAGTAGATAATTTGATTTTAAAAGGAAATACATCAAATTATGCCTTTTCAAGTTTAAAAGAAAATATGTCGAATCATTTCGAATTAACAGTTTTAAATGCTGAAATAAGCGGTTTTAATTATGTGCTAAAAGCGTATAAAGAATCATTTGCAGAGCATGTTACTTTTGAAAATACGTCTATTTATAATTGTGAAAACGGAATTGAATTATCTGAAGAAACAAACGATAAAGGAGATTATAATACAGAATATTTAACCATCAATAACTGTAATTTCATCAATGTAAAAGAAAATGTTATTGATTATTATAGAGGTGGATATGATGAGTCTACAATTGGAGGAAATCTTTTAGTGTCTAACAGTACGTTTACTAATTGTGGCGCTAAAGAAAAAAATAAAACATTATTAAACCATAGAGGTATTGTAAATGTAAACATTACTAAAAACACATTTAAAAACAATTCAGTTCAGTTTGTGTCTACTTTATGGGGAGCCAAAAACAATGTAGAATCAGAGAATCAAATTTCTAACTCTGGAAAAATTACAGTTGAAGAGAATTTAAAAATGAAACTGATGTATTAATAGAATCCAAAAGAAATCAATTCAAAATGAAAAAAATAGTATTTATCATAGTTATATTTTTAACAATAGTTGCTTGTAAAAATAAATCAAAAGTTGCTTCGGATGAAACTGTTAAAAGTGAAAATGAAGCAAAATACCCAAGTGATGTTATTGCATTTATGGATGAATGGAAAATTCTTTTAGGAGATGGAACCTATAACGATTCATTGGTAAATTACGCAAAAGAAGATTTCTTTTATGTTGAAAATGATGGTAAAACTGATTGGGTTGTATATAAAACTCCAAACTCTGGTATCACTTCAAGAACTTCCAGTAATACAAGAACAGAGCTTGGTCAAAAAGCACATTGGATTCCAGAAACTGGCGGGAAACTAACAGGAACATTAAAAGTAAAACATGTCTCAACAACTGGTGATGCCACTGCCGCATCTTCATATTCAGTGGTTATTGGGCAAATTCATAGTGACGAAGGTCATGAGAATGAACCTTTAAAAATCTATTATAAAAAATTTCCAGGTCATACAAAAGGCTCTGTGTTTTGGAATTACGAAATCAATACAAAAGGTGATAATATTGGTAGATTTGATTATTCTACACCAGTTTGGGGGCACGAATTTTCTGTGGTTGGTTCAAGTCCAACAACCTATCCAGAAGAACCAAAGGATGGTATCGCTTTAGGTGAAGCGTTTAGCTACGAAGTTAATGTGCATAAAGGTGTCATGTATTTAACTTTTAAAAGTGAAGGTCACGAAACAATTAAGTACACTAAAAGCTTAATAAAATCAGAATTTTCAACAAGAGAAGACATTCCAGAACAAGTAATTAAAGTATATGCAAATAGAGAAAAAGGTGGTGGTGTTGAACGTGAAAATGCCTATGCTGGCGAATTACAGTTCTTTAAGCAAGGAGCTTATAATCAGGCTAACGGGAAGTCTACTAAATCAGAAACTTTTGGTGGTGATATAGCAAAACAATATGCAAATGGAAGTTATGCTGAGGTTTGGTTTAAAGAAGGAACTCTTGGTGAAAGTACAATGCCTAATAAATAAACTTTATAGCATTGAAAAAAGTAATCTTCATAATGGGAGTTTCTGGTGTCGGGAAAAGCACGATTGGAGAACTTTTATCTAAAGAATTAAATATTCCTTTTTTAGATGGAGACGAATATCATCCGAAGGAAAACATTGCAAAAATGGCTAGTGGAAAACCATTGAATGATCAGGACAGATATGGTTGGTTAGTTACACTGAATGATTTAGCCAAAAAACAATTAGAAGGTGGCAGTTGTGTTATAGTTTGTTCAGCTTTAAAACAAAAGTACAGAGAACAGTTATGTCAAGATATTGAAGAACAAACCAAATGGATTCATTTGTCAGGTTCATTTGAAACGATTTATAATCGAGTGAATTCGAGAAAAGATCATTTCATGCCTTCCGAATTACTCCAATCACAGTTTGATACTTTAGAAGAACCAAAAAATGCTATAACCGTAGATGTAAAATTATTACCAGAAGAAATAATTGATAAAATAAATGAGGAGCTAATGGCTAAATCAGAATTTGGATTACTTGGTTTAGGAGTAATGGGTAAAAGTCTGTGCAGAAACTTGGCAAATAATGGGTTTAAAATTTCTATGTTTAATAGACATGTTGAAGGTGTAGAAGAAAATGTTGCTTTAGATTTTAAAAGTGATTTTCCAGAATTAATTTCCGCCTTACCATTTGATAATCTTCAGGAATTTGTGAATTCTATCCAAACCCCTAGAAAAATCATGTTTATGGTTAACGCTGGCAAAACAGTTGATATAGTTATAGAAGATTTGTTACCGCATCTAACCGAAGGCGATATTTTAATTGATGGAGGAAACTCTAATTACAATAAAACCAAAGAACGATTTGAATATTTAAAATCTAAAAATATTCATTTTATTGGAACAGGAGTTTCTGGAGGCGAAAAAGGCGCACTAAAAGGGCCATCTATTATGCCAAGTGGTGATGAAGGAGCCTATAGAAATGTTCAGGCATATTTAGAAACTATTGCTGCAAAAGATAAAAATAACCAACCATGTTGCACACACATTGGACCAGAAGGCAGTGGTCATTTTGTTAAAATGGTACACAATGGAATTGAATATGCAGAAATGCAATTATTAGCAGAAGTATTTGGGATTCTTACAGTTTCTGGAAAAAATCCAGATGAAATTGCAGATATTTTTGAAAATTGGAAAGATAAGGCAGATAGTTATTTATTGGATATTACTATAGATATCCTTCGGAAAAAAGAAAACAACGACTGGCTAGTAAATAAAATATTAGATAAAGCTGGAAATAAAGGCACAGGAAATTGGGCAACCATTGCAACAGCACAATTAGGAGCACCAAGCACGTTGATTGCTTCAGCTTTATTTGCACGTTATACTTCTTTTTATAAAAAAGATAGGGTAGAAGCGAACAAAATTTTCAATACAAATTATGATATGAATGTAGATATATCATCTAATGATTTATTGAACACCTATCAGTTTGCAAGAATCATGAATCACTATCAAGGATTTAATCTAATAAATCAAGCATCTAAATCTTATAATTGGAATTTATACCTAAGTGAAATTGCAAGAATCTGGACAGCTGGTTGTATTATTAAATCAGATTTAATGATTGAATTGGTAGAAGCTTTTAAAAGAACAGATTCTATTTTAAAAGATAAAACAATTATTGAACAAATAAAATCTTTAAAACCTGCAACAAATAAAGTTGTTTCCCATTGCATTTTAAATGAGTTGCCAATTTCGTGCTTAAGTGAATCTGTTAACTTTTTTAATGGATTTAAAACGGGAAATTCCAATGCAAATATAATTCAGGCACAACGCGATTATTTTGGAGCACATACGTACCAAAGAGTCGATGATGTAACCGGAAAGTTTTACCATACTAACTGGAGTTAGCAAACCAAACCAACTAAATTAAACACGACATGTTAGCATCTGAAAACAAAACATCATTACTAAAAAAAATTATTGCTGTTGTTTTAGGTTTTGGCCCAGGAATATTCGCCATTGGTTATACCATTGGAACTGGGAGTGTAACATCTATGATTGTAGCTGGGAGTACTTATGGAATGCAATTACTTTGGGTGTTGTTATTGAGCTGTCTGTTTTCTGGAGTTTTAATGTTTGCTTATGGTAATTATGCTTTAATTTCAGGTGAAACGGCATTGTATGGGTTTAAGAAACACATAAAAGGTGGAAAGATTTTAGCAATACTTATTATAATAGGTATATCATTCGGACAATGGAATTCCTTAATGGGAATACTCGGGATTTCAGCTAATATTATTCATGAATTACTAGCTATTTGTTTCCAACAACTAGCGCCTTACAAATATGAATCTGTGTTAATTATAGCCATATTAATTATAGGAATATTTTATGGGTTAATGTTAGTAGGTAAGTATACATTCTTTGAGAAGATTTTAGTCATTTTTGTAACGTTTATGGGATTGTCTTTTATTATTTCATTGTTTTTTGTGCATCCACTTCCCGCAGAAGTTGTTAAAGGATTAATTCCAACGATACCTCAAGTTCCAGGAGGAAAAATGATGGTTGCAGCCTTTGTAGGAACAACCATGGCATCGGCAACGTTTTTGTCGCGACCACTTTTTGTGAAAGGAAAAGGATGGACAATCAAAAACTTAAAGCAACAAAAAAATGATTCAATTACTGCTGCAATTTTAGTATTTATTATTAGTGCTTCGGTAATGGCAGTAGCTAGTGGAGCATTATTTCATCAAGGGAAACCTGTAACACAAGTTCTTGATATGGCAAATACGTTAGAACCAGTTGCAGGGAATTTAGCAGTAACTATTTTCTTTTTTGGAACCTTAAGTGCTGGACTATCTTCCATTTTCCCATGTTTATTAATTGCGCCTCTTTTAGTAGCAGATTATCAATCGGGTGAATTAGATACGAATTCTCGTCAATTTAGAATTATAACATTTATAGCTTGTTTGGTAGCTTTAATAGTTCCTGTTTTTGGTGCTAATCCTATAGAAATGCAGATTTTGTCACAGGTTTTTAATGTGTTTGTATTGCCAATTGTTGTGTTTAGCATTATTTTAATGGTGAATAACAAAAAAGTAATGAAGGAATATAAAACCAGTCTTTGGGTAAATATTGGGTTATTTGCAGCACTGTTTTTCTCTTTAATAATTTCATATAATGGTGTTTTGGCACTTTTGAATTATTTCTAAGAATTAATTGAAATCAAAAAAAATGAAACCAAAAAATATTAAAATGAACAAAAAAAATATCAGATTAGTATCAAAGTTCTTATTCCTCAGTTTTTTTCTAATACTTAATAGCTGTAAGAATACTGCAAAAAAAACTAATAAAGAGGAAACGCTAAAAACCGTTTATGCAAGCGATGTTATTCCGTTTTTTGATCATTGGAAATTAATTTTAGGTGACGGTTCAAATGCTGGATTTGTAATTAATTTTGAAAACAAAGATTACTTTTATACTGCAAATGATGGCAATATTGATTGGGTTGTTTTTAAGGCACCAAATGGTGGAGATACACATGGAACTTCAAATAATACAAGAACTGAATTGGCACAAATAAAAAAATGGTATCCAAAAACTGCTAATGATAAATTAACAGCTACACTTAAAGTAATGAATGTGTCATCTACTGGTGATGCTCGCGTAGCAGCTTCCTACTCTGTAGTTGTTGGTCAAATTCATAGTGCTGATGGACATGAAAATGAACCGCTTAAAATATTTTATAAGAAATTCCCTAATCATACCAAAGGTTCGGTATTTTGGCATTATGAAATCAATACAGCAGGTGATGATAATTCTGGAAGATGGGATTACTCTACAGTTGTTTGGGGTAATGACTTTTCTGTTGTTGGTGCTGAAGCAAACACTTATCCTGAAGAACCTAAAGATGGTATTGCTTTAGGGGAAGAATTTAGTTATGAAATCGAAGTTAAGGATGGTTTTATGACTTTAAAATTTAGTAGTGAAAGTCATGAAACGAAAACATTTACAAAAAACTTACTCAAATCAGAATACACAACAACTGAAGATATACCAGAACAAACACAAAAACTATTTGTACCAATTGGTCAAGATGGAGTAGAACGTGAAGAGGCATACGCAGGTGAAGGTTGTTTTTTTAAACTTGGTGCTTACAATCAAACGAATGGAAAATCTCCAGAAATAAATAAAAATTGGTGTTCTGGTGCTGAAACACATGGTGGAGATATTAAAAAACAATATAAAGACGGAAACTACGCCGAAGTTTGGTTTAAAACCGGAAGTATCTCTATAAGTGATGCTACTGTGTCTAATGAAGGGTATTTTACTAAAAATGATTAAATTAATTAAAAATGAAGTTGAAACAAAATTTAGTAATTCAATTTTTATTTAGTCTAATGATTGTCGGATTGGTTTCTTGTAAAAAAGAATCTGTTTCTGAAACAAATTCTGATTCTCAATCTGAACACCCAAATTTAATTATTACAGCTCAAGGTGTTAAAGATATTAGAGATCAATTGGGTAGTATTCCAATTTTTGACAACACCTTAGAAAAGGTAAAAGCTGAAATAGATGCTGAAATTGAAGCGGGGATAGAAGTACCTGTTCCAAAAGACTATTCTGGAGGTTACACACATGTAAGGCATAAACGTAATTGGTTTGTGCTACAAAAAGCAGGACTTTTGTATCAAATTTTGGATGACGAAAAGTATGCCAAATATGTGAAAGACATGTTGATGCAATACGAAGCACTATATAAAAAGTTACCATTACATCCAAAAACAAGATCATATGCAAGAGGCAAATTATTCTGGCAATGTTTAAACGATTCGAACTGGTTAGTTTATGTAAGTCAGGCTTATGATTGCGTCTATAATTATTTATCCGAAGAAGAACGCAATAAATTAGAAACAAATTTATTTAGACCATTTGCTGATCATATTTCTATAGATAGTCCACAATTTTATCAAAGAGTACACAACCATAGTACATGGGGAAATGCTGCTGTTGGTATGATTGGTTTGGTAATGAATGACCAAGAATTAATTGATCGTGCCTTATATGGTATTAAAGGTGTTGATTTAGATAAAACAGCTAAAGATGATGATGGTGGATTTTTAAATAAAGAAGGAAAAGCTGGTTTTTTAGCAAACATAGAAGAACCTTTTTCGCCAGATGGTTATTATAATGAAGGGCCATATTATCAACGTTACGCAATGTATCCTTTTTTAATTTTTGCAGAAGGATTACATAACGTAAAGCCAGAATTGAAAATATTTGAATACAAAGAAGGTGTATTGTTAAAATCGATTAATGCCTTATTAAATTTATCTGATGCTGATGGTGATTTTTTTCCGCTTAACGATGGTCAAAAAGGAATGTCTTACTACACAAGCGCTTTAGTTACAGCAGTAGATATTTCGTATCATTTTGGATCGCAAGATCCAGGTTTGTTAACAATAGCGTCTGCACAAGATCGTGTTTTATTAGACGATTCTGGTCTGGCAGTTGCGCTTGGTATTAAAAATGGTAAAGCAGAACCTTTCAATAAAAAATCTATTAACCTTTCTGATGGACCAAAGGGTAAACAAGGTGGTGTAGCCATATTAAGAAATGAAGATATTGAATTAGTTTTTAAGTATGCTGCACAAGGATCTAGTCATGGTCATTACGATAAGTTGTCTTATTCGTTATATGAAAAAGGTGAAGAAATCCTTCAAGATTATGGGTTAGCAAGATTTGTAAATATAGAACAAAAAGGTGGTGGAAATTACCTAAAGGAAAACAAGACTTGGGCAAAACAAACTATTGCACATAATACAGTAACACAAAATGAAACCTCTCATTTTAATGGTAAGTATGAAATTGGAAGTCAGCATCATTCTGTACTAAACTATTTTTCTTCAGATAATGAAAACATTCAAGTTGCAAGTGCAAAAGAAAGTAATGCATATCCTGGAACAGAGATGCTTCGTACTATGGCAATAATAAAAGATAAAGATTTAGAAAAGCCATTTATGTTAGATATCATGAAGGTGACTTCTGATAAAGCAAATAAATATGATTTCCCGTATTACTTCTTAGGGCAAGTAATACAAACAAATTTGGACTACAAAACTCCTAAGATATTAACTACTTTAGGAAAAAAGAATGGTTATCAACATTTATTTGTAGAAGGAACGGCAAAAGCTTCCAATGAAAACAGTAAACTATCATGGTTAAATAAAGGTAAATTTTACACCTTAACAACTTTATCTACTACTAATGACGAGTTATTGTTTACAAGAATTGGAGCTAACGATCCAGCATTTAATTTAAGACGGGAAGCAGCTTTAATGTTAAGACGAAAAAATACGAAAAACACACTTTTTATTTCTATAATTGAAGCGCACGGAAGTTACAGTCCAGTTACAGAATCTGCAAAAAACTCAAAAAGTAGTATAAAAGATTTAAAAGTAGTTCTGGATTCTGATGAATATACTGCAATTGAAATAACTAATGTAAACGGCAAAACTAAACTATTTATTACAGCAAACACAAATGCTTCAAAAGAAACAAAACATACATTAAGAATAAACAATGAAGAGTTTTCCTGGAAAGGGTCTTATATATTAAAATAAATATTAATCATAAAAAAATAAAAAAAATGAATAGAGTTAGTGAAAAGTACATTATCGCAAAAGATATTAAATGGGAAGAACTTGGAGGAGGCGTATCAAGAAAGTTCTTAGGTTACGATAATCAAATTATGATGGTAAAAGTGAAATTTGATAAAGGAGCATTAGGTGCCCCACATCAACATTTTCACACGCAAGCGACCTATTGTGTTTCAGGTAAATTTGAATTTGAAATTGATGGAGTTAAGCAAATTGTAGAAGCAGGAGATGGCGTGTATATTGAACCTAATTTAATGCATAGTGCAATTTGTTTAGAAGAAGGGATGCTAATTGATACATTTAGCCCGGTAAGAGAAGATTTCTTAACTGGTGAAGGACCATCTTATTTTGGAGATAAGTCATAAGAATAAAATCTGCTAGCAATTACGAGAGATTAAATACAGTTTTATTTGATGATGGTGAATCAGCAAATATTCCACCAAATGTTTTACACGGAGCGACATGTACAAAAGCAGGTATATTAATTGATGTATTTAGTCCTAATTAGAGAGGACTTTATGGATTGAAATTTAAATATCTACTGAAAAACAATAGCCTAAGTGAAACTTGACGGATTTTTAATTAAAAACTTATAATTTATTTTTTTTTAACAAAATAATAACATATATTTGGAAAACCAATCTGGATAACCAATCTGGATAACCAATATAAAGCACTTAATATAAACAAGTTAAATAATAATCTTAACCTAAAGAACTAATGGAGAATAATACTTAATTACACAAAAAAAGGACAGGTGCACGCCTATCCTTTTACAAAATTACTTCTTGTTGGAGGGAAGTAACATCTAAATACACGTAATTACTTTACTAAAAACATGATTTCTGCAAAAGTACACAAATCTGTTGATTTATAATAGAAATATGGATGGTTTGGTAAAGTGAAGATTAAAAGAGATGAAATCCAGTCTCATTTATTAATGCTGTTTAGTATTAATTAAACTAATTATTTCAAACATAACAAGATCGATTATGAATTTAAAAGCAAAATTAATTTTAATGGTAATATTATTATTTAATATTACTTTATTTGCGCAGGATAGTTACTCGCTATCCGGTACAGTAGTATCAAAATCAGATAATTCACCCATTCCCGGAGTAAATGTTTTAATTGCAGGTACCACAAATGGAACGAGTACTGATTTTGATGGAAATTTCACGTTAGATGTGAAGAACGGAGATGTTCTTCAATTTTCTTATGTAGGGTTTGTAACCCAGTCAATTACCATTTCAGGACAAACTTCTTTGAATGTTGTTTTAGAAGAGGATCAAAATCAACTAGATGAGGTTGTTGTTATTGGTTATGGTACTGCAAAGAAATCCCATTTAACAGGCTCTATTTCGAAAGTGGTAAATGACGATTTAGATCAAATTGCGGTCGCAAGGGTAGATGATGCCTTAATAGGCCAAGTCTCTGGTGTGAATATTCAGGCAACAGATGGGGAAGCAGGAGCTGCTCCAACGATTAGTATTAGAGGTGTAGGTTCAATGGCTGGCGATTCGACTCCATTAGTGGTTGTTGATGGTGTTATTGTAGGAGCAGATTTTTTAGGTTCCTTGAATATGAATGACGTACAATCTTTTGAAATTTTAAAAGATGCAGCATCCTCGGCTATCTACGGATCTAAAGGAGCGAATGGAATTATCATGATAACGACTAAAGAAGGTAAAGAAGGTGATACAAAAATTAGCTACAGTACTTTTACCGGTTTTAAAGAAGCTAGACATAGTGATGCTTATACTTTTTCAATTGCGGAAACTGCAGCGGCTGAATTAGAAGCAACAGGTTCTATTTCTGATAGAACAGCATATAAGCAATTAATTGGTATAGATCGTTCATGGCAAGAAGTAATTTTTGATGGAGGTACTATTTCAAACCATGCTATTAGTGCAAGAGGCGGAACTGAAAAGACTAAATTTAGTATTGGTATGAACTATCTGCATGATGAAGGGGTTTTATTAACAGATGATTTTAAAAAATATGCATTTAAATTTAGGGCTAACACGAAGATAAATGATAAATTTTCTTTTGGTGTAAATATAGCACCTTCATATACTAATAGAAGGCGGTTTGATGGTTCTACGCATGATATTTTAAGACAGACGAATTGGTTACCAGTGTATCATGACGAAAATACCATACAATATGTAAACAGGTTCAAATATCCTGATGTGCAAATAGGTGATTATGCTACACAGCGTCATTTTGACGACTATGACCTGGATGCCGGTCAGTCTGTTGCATCAGGTGGTACTGATATTAGTAATACTTCTAATACAAACCCTGCGGCAAAAGTGTTGGAACGTAATCGTAAAGATTTTAAGTTTAAATTATATGGAAGTGTATTTGCTTATTATAAAATTACGGAAGATTTAAGTTTTAGAACTACGCTTTCCGGATCATATCAAGATACCAAAAGAATAAGATGGCAGGGAGTACAATCAAATAGAAATGGAGCTTCAGCTGCTTCAATGAACGAAATATCCCAAAGGGAAGTATATTTGATAACAGATAACTTTTTATCTTATAATAAAGCGTTTGGGTTACATGAATTAAGTGCCCTAGTAGGTTTTTCCGGAGAAGGTAAAGATTCATTTTTCTCAACAATCACCGGAACTGGATATACCTCTGATGACGTACAACAAATTACGAATGCTACAACAATATCAAATGCTGATGCATTTGAGTGGGAGAAAAATGGACTGTCTTATATTTCAAGATTAACGTATGCCTATGATGACAAATACTTGGCATCATTTAGTTTTAGACGTGATGGAAGTTCAATTTTTGGTTCAGATTTTAAATATGGAAATTTCGTAGCAGCGTCTGTAGGTTGGAACTTACATAAAGAATCGTTTCTGGCAGATAGTGATATAGTTAACCTATTAAAATTAAGAGTTAGTTATGGTACTACGGGGAATGATATGTTAAACACAGGTAGTGTTGATGCGGATGTGAGTAGTAGTACCAGTAGTTTAAGTACCGGTAATTTATTAGTAGATAATTATCCCTATCTGGCTCTATTAGGATCTACTACGTCAGTGGTTAACGGTCAGCTGGTAGCAGGGTTTAATCCTGATAATATAGCTAATAACAAATTAAAATGGGAGCGTTTGGCAGAAATTAATCCCGGTATAGATTTTTCACTTTTTAATCGTGTAGTTTCTGGTTCATTTGATTATTATAATAGAACCAGTGATCAATTGTTGTTAAATAACCCGGTTTCATTTACTACAGGCTTTGGTAATGCTTTGGTTAATTTAGGTGAAGTTAAGAACGAAGGTATTGAATTTGAACTACGAACAAAAAATATTTCTATGGAGAATTTTAAATGGTCTTCTACAATTATTGCCACTAGAAATAAGAATACCTTAGTTGATTTTGCCGATTCGAACGGTCAAATTCAAAATGTAGATTCTAAAAGAGCTGCAGAATGGATTAATTTAGAAGGGCAACCAATATCTACTTTTTATGGTTGGGTAGTTGACCGAGAAATTCCATTAGAGTTTCTTAATAATCCATATCATCCTGTTGGTGGACAGGCACAAGATGTTTATGTAAAAGATTTAAATGGAGATGGTTTAATAGACGATGATGATAAAGCTGCATTAGGAGACCCATATCCGGATTTAGTTTGGAGTTTCACTAATGACTTTAAAATTGGGAATTTTGATGTTAGCCTTATGTTCCAAGGTTCTCATGGAGGAGAAATTAGAAATATGGGAGACCAATATATATTTAATCAGTTTAATAGTAGTCAGGATTTTAATACAGCAACAACTCCTGATCAAGGATTTATTAAACAAAAGATTTTCACGAACTCTATCATTCAAGATGCTTCTTATATTGCACTTAGAAATGTGAATATTGGCTATAATTTTAACAATGACTTATTGTCAAAATACGGTATCTCTAATTTGAGATTATATGTGTCTGGTCAAAATTTAATTTATGAGACCGCTGATGATTATACAGGGTTTAATCCTGAGTCTATTGATAGAACTAGTCCAACAACTTATGGTTATCAAAGAGCAGGTTCTCCTATTTATAGTACTATTTCTCTTGGCTTAAATCTTGATTTTTAATTAGAAATTAATAAATAATACAATATATTATGAAACAAATAAATATTATAGTATTGCTTTTAATAGGAGTAGTTCTAACTTCTTGTGAAAGCGATTTTTTGAGCCCGACTCCTTCTTCAGGAGTATCGTCGGAGTCTTTTTTCACGACTGCAGGTGAAGTAGAAACAGCCGTTATAAATTTATATGATGGTATGCAAGGAACTAATTCTACAAGTACTGATGATAATCATGGCTATATGTATGAATTTTATATAACAGAGATGCGTAGTGACAATACCCGAACTAAAAGTAGTGAAGGTGAGGCGGCTCAGTTTGAGAATTATTCAATCGCTGCTACAAATGGTATTGTAGCGGATTATTATGCAAGTTTTTATAACATTATTTTTAGAGCCAATGTGGTATTAGCGAATTTAGGTGTTGTTGAAGATGCAAGTGTTGCTGCTGCTTTCGAAGGAGAAGCAAAATTTGTCAGAGCAAATGCCTATTTTAATTTGGTACGATTATTTGGTGATATTCCTTTGGTAGATAGAACTATTACGCAGTTTGAAACTGATATTCAATTTACAAGGGTTGCAACCAGTTCTGTATATGACTTAATTGAAAGTGATTTGACTACTGCAATTGGTACGTTAGATAACACATATAAAACCCGGGCATCTAAAGCTGCTGCTCAGGCTTTACTGGCAAAAGTATATTTAACACAAGGAGAAAGTTACGATCTTGCACAAGGATTATGCGAAGCCGTAATGGGAAGTGGTTTTGATTTAGAAGCTAATTTTAATGACATTTTTTACGAGGAGCGAAATGATGAAGTTATATTTGCTATTGGATATGCTTCTGCTCTAAGTTCAGATAGTCAAAATTTTTCTTCGGAATGGATGAATGCTGTCGGAAGAACCAGTGGTGTTAATTATGTGACACCTGAAGCCGTAACTGCACTAGATGATTTAGGAGGGGATAGAACTGTTTATTCTTATAGAGTAGACCCATTCCAACCATCTCAAAATCAAGTTGTAAAATATTTACCAAATGGTGAAGATGGAGGTACTGATGGTAAAACTTTTGTAAATGATGCAACCTTAGCTGGTAATGATTGGATTGTTTTGAGATACGCTGACGTGTTATTAATGCATGTTGAGGCCATCATGGCTGGTGGAACAGAGACATCCAGTGCTAGTGCATTAAGTTCTTTTCAAAAAGTAAGGGATAGAGCCGGATTAACAGATGTTGTTACTAGTATTACCAAACAAGAACTGCTAGATGAAAGAAGAGTGGAATTGGCATTTGAAAATCAACGCTTTTTTGACCTAGTACGATTTGGCGTAGCACAAGACGTTCTATCTGCATTTTCAGCAGCTAACGGCTATACGTACGCTGCAACCGATCTTTTATTACCATTTCCTCAAAGGGAAATAAACCTGAGTAAAGGAGTATTAACACAAAACCCAGGTTACTAATAGTAATTTCAGTAAATTAAAAAAATATAATTATGATTCATTATATAAAAAATAAAAGACCAATTAATACTATGTTATTGATGGTCTCTGCATTATTGATATCGATCGCTTTCTCATCTTGTGATCCATCTTTAAGCACTTATGAATACGAACTTGCGGAGGCAAATTCTAGAGATGACGTTACTCCTCCTTCTGCAAATTTTTCTGCAGCTGTGAGTAGTACAGATCATTTAACAATTAATTTTGCTAATTTATCCTCAAGTGCCACAGATTATGTTTGGGATTTCGGTGACGGCAACTCTTCTACTAGTAAAGATGGTCAGAATACTTATGCTGATCTAGGCACATACACTGTAACTTTAACAGCTACAGATAAATTGTTAGCTACGGATACTTATTCAACGAATATTGAAGTAGTTGAACCCGCAGAAATAACACCTGTAATTTTAAACGGAGATTTCGATGATGGTCAAAGTGATTGGAAAATTGCTAGTTTTACCGGTGGTACTACGGATCCTTTTAATTCTAGTTCTGATGGAGACCCTCTTAATTATGACGGTTCAGATTCAGGATCAAGTAAAACACCTGGTGCAAAATGGACTAGTTCTACTTCTGCAGGGCCTTCTTTAAGCAGTTCTACCAGATATGCATACCAAGCAATAACTGTTACACCAAATACTGAATATGTTATATTTTACAGTCACGCAATAAAAACTGATGTAGCTGATATTGCTGGTGGCGATCGAGTAATATTTGAAATTTTAGACGGTCAGTTTAGTGATGGAGTTGATGCTGTAGCTAGCTCTAACGCTGGTCCTTTGGTACAAGCGGTTGGAGATGTAGCTAATGGAAAAGGTGATTTCAAAGTTGTTTCAGAATCATTTATATCAAATGATAGTGGTCAAGTTTCAATATGGATATATGCTATAACAAATGATGAGTTATATGTTGACAATGTTAAGGTAATACCATTATCAGAGTTATAAAATGAATATTTAAAAAAGGGGCTATTTTTTAAATAGCCTCTTTAATAAAATAGTTAAATGAGTATCAACAAAAGTTTAATACTATCATTTTTATTGTTGTTTTCTTTTTTTTATACGAGTTCTCAAGTGACAAATAATACGTCAAACAAAAAGGCTAATGTAGTCTCAAGTAAAAAGAAAAAAAAGAAATATAAATTACCAAAAATAGATTTAAGTCATTGGAAAGTAACAATTCCAGCAGGCAAAGATAATGGTAAACCGATTGAGGTTAATCCGCCAGAAATTCTTGATTATGCAACAAACGAAACATTAAAGCCATTTATGTACAATGATTCCACAAAAGCAGGGGGATTGGTTTTTTATGCATATCCAACGAATTCTACAACAACAAATACCAAATACTCTAGGTCAGAGCTAAGAGAACAGATGGTACCTGGTAAGAATAACGTGAATTGGACATTTGAACAAGGTGGTGTTATGAAAGGTAAACTTAGGATAGAAGAAATTTCAAAAGATAAAAATGGCAAGTATCATAAAACAATCATTATGCAAATTCATGGTCGATTAACCAATGAACAGCGTGATTTGATAGGAGCTAAAGATAATAATGCGCCACCAGTATTAAAAATCTATTGGCAAAATGGTAAGATAAGAGTAAAAACGAAAGTAATAAAAATCGCAGGACTTTCTGGTAATGCTTTATTGCACGAAGAAGCTTGGGGAGATGATAAAGGACATACTTTTAAAGAAGAAGTTGGATTTGGAAAATTCACATTAGAAGTTAAAGTGTCTAAAGGTAAAATGGTTGTAGTATTAAATAATAATGAGTTTAAAGTATATGAGAATATTCATATGCAAAAGTGGGGTGTATTCGAAAATTATTTTAAGGCAGGCAACTATTTTCAATCACGAGATGAGGATGCATTTGCGAGAATAAAATATTATGAATTAACTGTGAGTCACTAATAAATAGATTTAAATGGTAACATTAAAATCAGCTTGTAAAAATTTAATGAGCTCATTTTTAATACTGATTTTTTTAATTGGTATGATGAGTTGTCAAAAGAATGAAGATAATACGATCATTGAAATAGCCGAGGAAGAGGTCGAAGAGGTAACATATAAATTGCCAACTATTGATTTGAGCCATTGGAAAGTAACATTGCCAACAGGTAGCCCTGATGAAATAGAACCTCCAGAGATTCTGAATTATGCTACAAATGAAAAATTAAAACCATTTATGTATAATGATTCAGTCAACGGAGCACTGGTTTTTTATACTTATCCTGGGGCTTCTACAGCAAATTCGTCTTATTCTAGAACGGAATTGAGGGAGCAAATGGATCCGGGGAGTGATACTGCAAACTGGACTTTTGCTCAAGAAGGTAATATGAAAGGGACGCTTTCTATGGAAGAAATTTCAAAGGATGCCAATGGTAATTATCATAGAGCGATCATTATGCAAATTCATGGAAGATTGACTGATGCACAGCGTGATCTGATTGGTGAAGATGATAATAATGCACCACCCATTTTGAAAATTTATTGGGTAGATGGAAAGGTTCGTGTGAAAAGTAAGGTATTGAAAGATGTTAATGTTTCAGATACAGATATTTTAAGTGTAGATGCCTGGAATGATGATGAGGGTTATACATTTCTTGAAGAAGTGGGGTTTGAAAAATTTACCTTGGAGGTTAAGGTGTCAGATGGCAGGATGGAAGTTATTTTAAATGAGGATGAATCGGTTGTCTATGATGATATTCATATTCAAAAATGGGGCGTATTTGAAAACTATTTTAAAGCAGGTAATTATCTAGTTTCGCTTGATGTAGGATCATTTGCGAAAGTTAAGTATTTTGAGTTGGAGGTTTTGCATTAATGTTAACATGATGCTTTAAAGAATATGTTAAAAATAAGAATTTATTTGAGTTAGTTTAGTTATTGGATTTTACTGGTCCACTCAAAGGCCAGTAATCTTCAATAATTAATAATAAAATATGAGAAGAAATAGAATAAAATGTCATTTTTTTTAAATGATTTTCATAATTTTAACAAATTAATGATTTGGTTAACCAGTTATGGTATTAAAGATATTTTAAATGAAATTAGAAGTTATTACAAAAAATGATAATCAAGAAATTCAAAACTCTATAATTTCTAAAATTAGAGATTTGATTAATTATAAGAATTTAGAACCCGGTGATAAATTACCCTCTGAAAGGATGTTGTCTGAAAAATTTGAAGTGAGCAGAAGCAATGTGCGTGAAGCAATTCAAAAATTGGAATTTTATGGTTTGCTAAAATCAATTCCTCAAAGTGGAACCTTCGTTGCAAATATCGGGGTCATTGCCATGAATGGAATGATTGATGATATTTTGAGATTAGAGGACCCGGATTTTAAATCATTGGTAGAAACAAGAATTTTATTAGAGTTAAAAACATGCAAATTGGCGGCTTTAAGAAGATCAAAGGATCAATTAAAGCATATAAAAGATGCGCTTGATGCATATGAAGCAAAAGTATTAAAAGGACAAGATGCGGTACAGGAAGATCTTTTATTTCATTTAGCAATTGCTGAAGCTAGTGGTAATAGTACTTTAAATACTTTTATGTTGATCATTACACCCGAGATCATTACTAATTTTGCGAAATATCATGTTTGTGATGAGAATCAGGCTTTTATAGGAATTCAGGAGCATAAAGATATTTATAATGCTATTAAAGATCAAAATCCGCAACTTGCAAAACAGAAGATGAAAGATCATTTTAAAATGCTTTATCAGTATTGTTACAGTGATGAATAAAAATCAAATGGAACTAGTAGAAAGCGAAATTGCACGATTTTGTTTTCCTATAATAAGATTAAAAAGGAGGGAAGTATAACTTAAAATAATAATTGCTTTAAAACATATCTACGTATTTAAAATTCAGTATTAATACTTTCGATATTTTCTTAGTTAAGATTAAGTATACAAATAGTCATTGCCTTTTATTTTACATTTTAATAGGTCTTGACAGTGCGACAGAATATTTAATAAAAAGAAAAATAATCAATAAAAGAGACATATTATGAAGCTTAGAGGATTACGATGGTGGATTATTGGTTTGATATTTATAGCTACTGTCATAAATTATATAGATAGAACGGCGTTTGCATTACTATGGCCACAAATGGGTAAAGACTTAGGAATGGACAATTCCGATTATGCTTTAATGCTAAATATCTTTATGTTCACCTATGCTGCAAGTAAATTTATATCAGGTAGATTGTATGATCAAATTGGAACTAGAATAGGATTTGTTGTTTCTATCGTTGTATGGTCTGCAGCTGCTGCCTTTCATGCATTAGCAAGAGGAATAGTTTCTTTATCAATAGTTCGTGGACTGCTTGGTCTTGGAGAAGCAGGTTTATGGCCTGGGGCTGTAAAAAGTAATGGGGAGTGGTTTCCAGTAAAACAAAGAGCGTTAGCACAGGGTATTTTTAACTCTGGAGCTTCTATAGGCAATGTGATAGCTCCCGTTATTATAGTTTATCTATATGCTCAGTTTGGATGGAAGTCTACCTACATAATACTAGGTGTGTTGGGACTGCTTTGGGTAATTCCATGGTTTGTTCTAAACAAGTCAAAACCAGAAGAACATCCTTGGATTACTGAAGACGAAAGAAATTTGATACTTAATGACCGAATAGCAAATGATGATGTTGTTGTTGAAGGCGCAAAAAGTTTACCCGTAGGAAAAATATTAAGTTACAAACAACCTTGGGGTGTTTTATTTTGCAGATTTTTCATTGAGCCAATTTGGTGGTTCTTTGCAGGTTGGATGCCAATCTATTTAAATTCGAAATTTGGACTAAGTATAGAAGAAATAGGAAAAACAATGTGGATCTCTTACTTAATGGCAGCAGCAGGAGGTATATTAGGAGGTATGTTTACAGAAGAAATAATAAAACGTACTTCTGTAGATTTTGGAAGAAAAGCAAGTATCGTATTAGGAAGTATTTTAATAATTATTGGCTTTGTTTCCATTATCTTATTTGTAAATGACTCTAATTATATGACATTCATATATCTAGCAGGAATAGCACTTTTCGGGTTTCAATTTGCTATTGGTAATATTCAAACTTTATCAAGCGACTTATTTAAAGGACCATCAGTAGGTACTTTAGCTGGATTAGCTGGAACTGTAGCAGCATTTTCACCTATGATAATGAACTGGTTTATTGGTAGTATAACAAAAGGAGGATCATATACACCAGCATTCATAGCTATTACTGTATCTGTTGTGCTAGCTGTGCTATCTATTTTCTTTTTTATAGGGAAAATAAAGCATGTAGAAAAAACAGAAAATTAAATATATATAAACATAAAATTAAATAAAATGAGTAATTTAAAAGGGAAAATAGCTGTAATTACAGGAGCTACAGGTGGTATTGGTTTTGAAGTTGCAAAAAGACTAGGAAAAGACGGATACACAGTAATCTTAAACGGTATAGAAGATGAAGCGGGTGCTAAGAGAGTTGAAGAGCTTCAAGCGGAAGGAATTTCTGCTGAATATTACGGATTCGATGTTACAGACGAAGAAGCTGTAACTTCAAACATCAATAAAATTGGAGAAAAGTACGGTAAAATTGACCTACTTGTAAACAACGCTGGTGGATTAGGTGGAAGATCTCGATTTGAAGAAATGACTACTGAATTCTACAGATTCGTAATGGCATTAAACCTTGATTCTACATTTTTTGCTTCAAGAGCTGCAATTCCATTTTTAAAGAAAAGCGATTATGCATCAATTATTAACTATACTTCTAACGCTGGTTGGAATGCAGGAGGACCTGGTGCTGGTATTTATGGAACTTCAAAAGCCGGAGTTCATGCAATCACAAGAGCCTTAGCAAAAGATTTAGCTGAGTACCAAATTAGAGTGAATGCAGTTTCTCCAGGTACTATTGATACTGATTTTCACAAACAAATTAAAACGACTAAACCAGAAGTTTTTAAATCTTGGGCAAATAATATTATGTTAGGAAGATTAGGTCAGCCAGAAGATGTTGCTGGTGTTGTTTCTTTCTTAGCTAGTAAAGACGCGGCATTTATTACGGCTGAAACTATTCAAATTGGTGGTGGTCAAGCTTTAGGAATATAATAGTAAAGATTTTTTAGATAATATTTGAGTAGATTGTAATTTTTTGGACAAATCTCAAATGATCAATTCTAGATCAATAATATTAAAATGGGTAAATTAAAAGGAAAAGTAGCAGTAGTTACAGGAGGTTCTAGAGACATCGGTCGAGCGATATCTCTTAAATTGGCAAAAGAAGGTGCTAAAGTAGTTGTAAACTACTATAATTCTGAATCTGGAGCCAGAGAAACTGTAGCTGAAATAAAAACCGCCGGTGGTGAAGCCATTGCAGTGAAAGCTGATGTATCAAAACTAGATGATATTAAGAATTTAAAATCAAAAACAATTGAAGCCTTTGGTAATAAAGTCGATATTTTAGTCAATAATGCTGGTGGTCTTTTTGCACGTAAAACATTGCAAGAGTTAGATGAGTCATTTTATGACTTAGTAATGAATGTTAACTTTAAATCTACTGTTTTTGTTATGCAAACCTTTGAGCCTTTAATGAGTAATGGTGCTTCAATTATCAATCTTTCGTCCCAAGCTGCGAGAGATGGTGGTGGAGGCGGCTCTTCTTTATACGCTTCTTCAAAAGGAGCAGTAACTACCTTCACAAGGGCAATGGCAAAAGAACTTGGGCCAAAAGGAATTCGGGTAAATGCTATATGTCCAGGTTTAATAGGAACTAAATTTCATGATGATTTTACCAAAGATGAGATTAGAGAAAAAGTAGCAGGTATTACACCTTTAAGAAGAGAAGGCAAAGCCGAAGAAGTTGCTGACTTAGTTGCTTATCTTGCTTCTGATGAGGCTTCATTTATCGCAGGAAACAATATAGATATTAATGGAGGTTTGGCTTTTAGCTAACCTAAAAAGTATATAAAATAAAATGAAAAAAGTAGTGACATTCGGAGAGATCATGCTACGTTTAGCTCCTCCGGGTTTTTTAAGATTTTCGCAAACTACCAGTTTTGATGTTGTCTATGGCGGTGGCGAATCTAACGTTGCCGTTTCTTTAGCAAACTATGGTGTTCCCGTAGATTTTGTAACACGTTTGCCGAACAATGATATAGGGCAATGTGCGATGATGGAAATGCGTAAAAGAGGTGTAGGTGTTGATAAAATTGTTTGGGGTGGAGACCGTTTAGGAATCTACTTTTTAGAAACAGGAGCAGTTAGTAGGGGAAGTAAAGTAGTTTATGACAGAGCTCATTCTGCAATCTCAGAAATTGAATCTGGAATGATTGATTGGGATGTCGTTTTTAAGGATGTTGCATGGTTTCATTGGACAGGAATTACACCAGCAATTTCTCAAGGAGCAGCCGATGTTTGTTTAGAAGCTGTTAAAGCCGCAAGTGCAAAAGGTATCACTATTTCAACCGATTTGAATTATCGAGCTAAGCTTTGGAAATATGGAGGTGATCGTGAAGCGATTATGACAGAATTAACGTCCTATTGTGATATCATTTTAGGTAATGAAGAAGACGCAGAAAAGCACTTCAATATTAAACCAGAAGGTTTGGATATTACTACTCAGGGGCATGATGTAAAAGCAGAAGCTTTTCTATCCGTTTGTAAACAAATGATGCAAAAATTTCCCAAGGCAAAAAAGGTTATTACAACGCTCCGTGGTTCTATTTCTGCATCTCATAATACTTGGGCCGGAGTTTTATATGATGGTTCTAAAATGTATGAGACACGTCAATATCAAATTACAGATATTGTTGATAGAGTAGGTGGTGGAGACTCCTTTATGGGAGGTCTGATATATGGATTGTTAAAATACCCTGAAGATGATCAAAACGCACTAGATTTTGCTGTTGCAGCTTCTTGTTTAAAACATACCATTAAAGGCGATGCTAATTTAGTGACAGTTGCAGAAGTAGAAAAACTAATGGGCGGAGATGCTTCAGGAAGAGTAGCGCGGTAATTATAATTAAAATTTAAGTTAGTTTTGAATGTTGGGTTGAATTTTAAACCCAACATTCTGTTTAAAAATAACAATATAATAATGGCACAATATTCAAGAATTGAAGTAGCAACTGTAATGAAGGAAACGGGTTTGGTACCCTTGTTTTATCATCCGGACATTGAGGTGGGTAAAAAAGTAATAAAAGCTTGTTATGAAGGAGGAGCCCGTTTATTAGAGTTTACCGCAAGAGGAGATTTTGCACACGAAGTTTTTGGTGAACTTAATAAATATGCAATCTCAGAATTACCTGGTATGATCATGGGAGTTGGTTCTGTTACAGATGCGGCAGCCGCTTCAAAATTTATGGGGTTGGGAGCTAATTTTATAGTAACCCCTGTATTGAGAGAAGATATTGCCATAGTCTGTAATAGACGTAAAGTATTATGGTCTCCCGGCTGTGGTTCTTTGACTGAAATAACAAGAGCCGAAGAATTGGGTTGTGAAATTGTTAAATTATTTCCAGGGGGAATTTATGGTCCTGAATTTGTAAAAGCCATCAAGGGCCCTCAGCCCTGGACGAAGATCATGCCTACTGGTGGAGTTTCTCCAACAAAAGAAAGTTTGGAAGGTTGGTTCAATGCAGGTGTTACCTGTGTGGGTATGGGATCAAAATTGATCAGTAAAGATGCTCAAGGTAATTTTGATTATAAAAGAATTGAAGATCTCATAAGAATGTCAATTCAGTTTATTGAACCTTTAATTAATAAATAAGAATTTAATTGATGTTTAATTCGGTGAGCAGACAAAAGTATGATTTAAATAACTGATAGTAAGAGTAATAGAGTCAAGGTCATAATACCTAGTTCTCCGCAAAAGGAAACCCACAATGAAAGTTGTGGGTTTCTATGTTTGTATTGGATACTCTATTGGAATCAAAGCAGTTAATCCCTAAATTTCCATAAAGTATGGGAAACATAAAATAATCAGGCGTTAGCTTTTACTGGTTTCTATGCTTGCTAAGGATTCCCTTTTGAAATCAACCTAGTTAATCCTTCCGTGATGAGAAGTTTACTTCAGAATTTTTGTAAAAATTGAATGTAAAACATATAAAATGTTTATGTTTCATGTTCATCAAATACTCTTTCAATCTATTGTCAATAATAAGCTGATTTAATATAATTTATACTAAACCATGTGCTTTGACGTTTTTGTTAAGTGATATAGACTTCCCCAGATTAATTAAATAATTTATTTTGAAACGAATAGTAATAAATTTTAAAAATTTCTTTACAAAAGCGATTGCTTAAAACTTTTAATGTGAAAGAGTGGCGGTTAAACTCGTTCTCAATTTTTTAATTAGAATATTATCTAGTAGTTATAAAAATTTAAACGAATGAAAATAATAAACATGGGAGCAGCGATCAAAAATATACTTATTAAAAGAATCTTTTTCCTTCTATTTTTGATATCATATATATCTCATAGCCAATTCTATCACGGAATAGAATTTGGTGTGAATATGAACAATGCAGATTTTAAAGTCAATGAATCGGTTGATCCAAGTAGTGCTTTTGGATATTATTTAGGGTATATCGCAGAGCGCGAACTTTCAGATAACTTATTTGTACGATTAGGGTTTAATTTTAATAGAAGAGAATTTAACGCTATTAGTAGAAGAGGTATCAACACCACGGATGAGAAATGGGGAATTGATGCCATAGAAATACCGATTAATTTGGGATATTATTTGAATTGGAATAGTAGAAACTTTCAGTTTTTTGTAGATGGAGGAATTAATTTAGGATATAATAGTAGAGCTACCATAAAGAATGATGAAGAAACCATACGATTAGATATTGGCTCTGAGGCAGACATTAATCGAATAGCTATTGGTGCCAACGCGAGTGTAGGGCTTTTAATTAAAAAGAGAGTAAAATTCCGATTGAATTATTACAATGGTTTGTCTAGTATCGTTAACACTGAAGGAAATACTTGGAAAAACAAAACTTTTGGTATTTCGATAAATTATTTTTTAAGAGAAAAAGAGGTGTATTAGTTCTTGAATATTATAATGAATCTATACTATTTTCTTAATAGAATATACGCTTTAGATTTTCTTCAGAATTAAAAATTAGATTCGCTTTATACTATAATTGATAGTTTAACCGTTATTAACAAGGTCAAAAAAGGTAAATATATGAATAGTAACTTATTGTCGTGTAATACCTCCCCACTAACTGCTTATGTTCCAAGTACCACGAATCCTTGGGATGCTCTTAAAGTAAGACATTTGCATAACCGTATAGGTTTTGGTATTGAATCATCTTTAATACCTAATGCATTAAGTAAAGCTCCTAGCACATATGTTGATGAACTAATAGACGCAGCTATTAATTTAGCTCCTACTATTTCACCGGGATGGTCCCCATTAGATCCAGTAGACTATGCAGCTAACGGTTATACATATGGTGAAGATGAGAATGATGAATTTGTTGATGATACGCAATACACATTTATTAAGGAACTTATTGATAATGGTGTGCGCGGTAGATTGATGCTGTTCTGGAGCAATCATATAGTTACCGGAATTAATGATTATGACTTTGCAGGATATGCATTCAGATATTTTCTAGCACTACAAAGAAATTGTTTTGGTAATTTTAAAACCTTTATTAGTGAATTGGGGTTAGAAGGAGCCATGTTGAAGTATTTAAATGGTTTTGAAAATACGGCTGGTAGTCCGAATGAGAATTATGCCAGAGAATTATATGAGCTTTTTACACTCAGTGAAGGTAATGGTTATACAGAGGATGATATTGTTGAAACTGCACGTGCTTTAACAGGATATACTGAATATGCCAATGGAGATAATTCCAGTATTATTTTTAATGAAGCAACTTTTGATACTGACGATAAAACCATTTTCGGACAAACAGGTAATTGGGGTTATGATGATGTCATGAATATCTTATTCGATCAAAAATCAGAGCTTATTGCGCGTTTTATTTGCGAAAAAATCTATATAAATTTTGTAAGTCCCGAAGTTGATGAAGATATTAAATTGACTATTATCAATCCACTTGCTGACATTTTTATTGCTAATAATTTTGAGATTGAACCAGTACTTAAAACGTTGTTTAAAAGTGAACATTTTTATGATGAAAAAGCTAGAAATGTTATTATTAAGAGCCCATTAGACCTTATAATTCAATTTATCACAACAACCGGATTCAATTTTGGAGATTATGATATGAATAAAGAATCAATTAAAGGTACTTCAAGAGTTTTTGGACAAGATATTTTAAATCCTTCTACCGTTGCAGGTTGGGAAGGTGATAGAGATTGGATAAATTCTGGTACTATAACGTTTAGGTCAGGTTATTTATCTGAAGAGGTATTGCTATGGGCTTTAGAACAAGATGATGAACAATTTCGTGAATTTGCTATTAATATATCAGGAAATAGTAATGACCCAGATGTAATTACTAAAGATATTTTTGAGGCATTAATGGGCGAAGTTCCTTATACATTAGATGATTTTGAAGCAGGTATTGATACTTTCAAAAGTAGTGTACCATCTAATTATTTCGACGATAACATATGGTCATTGGGTTTTGATGGGGTTCCTCTTCAAGTTCGTGATCTTATAAGGTATATAGTCTCCCTGCCAGATTATCAACTTAAATAAAAACCTATGAGTACAACAAAAGACAAACATACAAATTGTAATCATGACGATCATGAGAAATGGAATAGGCGTTCATTTTTACAAACCTTAGGTTTAGGTGGAGCAGGAGCTACCTTGATGATCCATGGTATTCCTATGGCATTTGGTCAACCAACAGCATTATCTAATGCTTTGGCGAGTGCTGAGTCAGGTAGAGTGTTATTGATTATTAGGTTACAAGGGGGGAATGACGGGTTAAATACTATTGTGCCTATTTATGATTATGATAGTTATGCAAATGCTAGACCTTCAATAAGACATGATGAAGCTGATATTCACAAATTATCAAATGAATTTGGTATACCGAAATATTTACAAAATGCTATTGAACCCTTCTGGGAAGGAGGCTGTATGAAAGTTGTACATGGTACAGGGTATGAAAATCAAAATTTATCACATTTTACAGGTACTGATAATTTTTCAAGAGGTACAGACGATGATACAATAGAAACGGGAGTTTATGGTCGTTATTTTGAAAATATCCACCCTGATTATCTATTAAATTTACCAGATGCTCCACCTGCCGTTCAAATTGGAGGTGTGGGTGATATAATGTTTACAGGTAACGAAAGTAATTTTGCATTTACCTTGGCCAATACACGCCAATTAGAACGGATTATAGAAAGTGATGCTTTTTATGATGTTGCTGACATCCCAGACTGTACAAGAGGATCACAGTTGAAATTTGTAAGAGGTGTTTTGAATACAACCTTGAAATATTCAGAGGTAATAAAAGAGGCGGCGAGGTCACAAACAAATACTGTCGAGTTTCCTGATACCAATTTAGGCAGAGCTTTGGCTATTATATCTAAAACAGTTCAGGCTAGAATGGGAACTTGTGTGTATATGGTAAGCCTTAACGGATTTGATACACATGCAAATCAACCAGATAGACATCAAGAATTATTGACTAATATTTCAGATTCTGTTACGGCATTCTACCGAGACCTAGAACCTAGTGGTAGAGACCGCGATGTATTGACAATGACTTTCTCTGAATTTGGACGTAGAGTGCGGGAAAATGGATCAAATGGTACCGATCATGGTACCGCAGCACCCATGATGCTTTTTGGACCAGCGCTTAATGGTAGTGGTTTTGTCGGTGAGCACCCTAGCTTATCAGATCTAACCAGAGGTGGAAATTTAAAATATACCCAAGACTTTATCAATGTATACGGTACTGTAATGCAAGAATGGCTGTGTATAGATCAGAATGTTATCAATCAATCTATACCAAGACCATATACGCCGTTAGACTTAGGCTTTGATTGCAATAGTACTGTAGTAAACCATGATTATATAGTTAGAGAGAATTTTGAGCACATTGCTATTTATGATCAAGAAAGGGTCTCTATTAGAATTAATAATAATTTTCAAGACCACTATAAAATTACGTTGTATAATATCATAGGGCAACGAACAGGTGTTTTGTATGATGATGTTTTAGAGCCAGGTCAACATGATATTAGTGTCTTTGATCAATTACCTCAATTAAATTCGGGTGTCTATATCTACAATATAAATAAGGGTAATAAGAACTACAGTAAAAAAATAGTTATAAGTAGTTAATGTATTAATTATCGAGATCTTATTTAAAAATAGCTTCTTGACGGATTATTTCAAGTAAGGATATGTCTAAGTAAGTTGCCTTAATGAATATTGGGGTAATTCAGCCTTATTTGTAGATTCTATGATCACTATTTGAACCTTTTATAACTTCCTTTAAACGGTTTTGTATTGTTATTAATTATCTGAATCTCAGAAATCATAATTCTTGTCAGTTTTTTTGTTTTCATGAACCATTTCTTATTTCCAACCTACATGTAAGGTTCTCAACCTTAGTGTCAGCTATCTTTATTTTTTCATATATCTAATTTTGAAGAATATGAGTATATTTAATGTGTCTAAAAGTTCCGTTTTATATTTGAATATCCATTTTTCAGGAAGGAAATAATTAAACTAGTAATTATGAAAAGAATTATACTTTTAATAACATTCTTAGTTTTAATTTCTTGTACAAAAAAAGATACAGAAATTAGATTACCTAAACTCTTTAGTGATCATGTAGTATTGCAGCAAAAAGCTGAAGTTACAATTTGGGGATGGTCGACGCCTGAAATTGAAGTTAATGTAACAACCACCTGGGGAACAGATAGCAAAACAAAAAGTAATAAAGAGGGAAAATGGACTTTAAAATTACAAACAGTTACAGCTGGAGGTCCTTACGAGATTACTATTAATGCTGGTGACAAAACAAAAGTGGTAAAAGATGTATTAATTGGTGAAGTTTGGTTGGCATCCGGTCAATCAAATATGGAAATGCCTTTGAAAGGATATAGTACGACCAGCGGAATCGACAATTCTAAAGAAGAAATAGCATCATCAGATTATCCTCTTATTCGAATGTTCACGGTTGCAAGAAAAAAGAGTTTTACTCCTGAAGAAGATTGTGAAGGTGAATGGTTATTATCGAATCCGAATAATTCTAAGGAATTTTCTGCTACAGCCTATTTCTTTGCAAAAAAACTATATAAAAAATTAAATGTACCTGTTGGAATTATCAATTCGAGTTGGGGAGGAACACCCGCAGAGGCATGGACTCCATTGGCATATGTTTCTAAAGTTAAAGGATTTGAAAATACAGAAAAACATCTCAGTGAATCGATTTCGAAACGAGATAGTGTTTTAAATTGGTTGAATTCCTTAGAGCATGTTGATTTGGAAGTGGCACTTGCGAATAAATTTGAAAATTTAAAAAATGATGAGAAGTATAGTTCAGCTGATTTTGATCACACCGATTGGAAAAACATGAAAATTCCAAGTCTTTGGGAGCAGGAGCACCTTAAAAATTTTGATGGTATTGTTTGGTTTAGAAAAGATTTTGAAATTTCTAATGGTGTCAACGTAAATAATCTTAAACTTTTTCTAGGTAAAATAGATGATATGGATGAGACGTATATAAACGGAATTAAAATAGGTAGTCGACTAACCAAAGGATTTTGGAACGTTGATAGGCTTTATCCTATTGACAATTCAATTTTGCATGTCGGTAAAAATACAATTAGCATTAAAGTTATTGATGATTTTGGAGGTGGAGGTCTTTATGGAGAAAAAGATTTAGGAATTCTTGATGAAGAAAGTAACGTAATTGTTAATCTGTCAGGCAATTGGAAATTTTATCCGGTAGCAACTATTGTTGAAGGTAAAGTTTATAATTTCGATATGCATAATTCATATGTATCTATGCCTAAGAGTTATTTCTCATTGCAAGAACATAAACCAACCGTTTTATACAATGGTATGATTGCTCCTTTACAGTCTTTTTCAATTAAAGGGGTTATTTGGTATCAAGGAGAGTCAAATGTTGGTAGGGCAGAACAATACCAAACTCTTTTTCCTACAATGATTAAAAGTTGGAGAGAAGCATGGAAAATTGATGATCTTCCTTTTTATTATGTTCAAATTGCTCCTTATAATTATGGTAGAACAGATACAACTGCGTCGGCAAAATTACGCTATGCTCAATTTCTCACCTTAAGGGAAAAAAATGTAGGAATGGCTGTAATCACTGATGTGGGAGACGTAAATGATATTCATCCTTCAAATAAACAAGATGTAGGTAGCAGATTGGCACTGTGGGCGTTGAATAAAACATATCATTTAGATACTATAATTTATTCAGGACCCTTATATTCTAAAACAGAATTTAAAGGAAACAAAGCAGTATTGAGTTTTACGAATATTGCTGATGGATTAGTTTGCAGAGGAAAAGAGCTAAATCATTTTGAAATAGCAGGAAGCGATACTGTTTATTATAAAGCAAATGCAAAGATTGTAAATGATAAAGTGGTATTGTTCTCTAAAAATGTTGCGCAACCACTGTATATTCGATTTGGATGGAGTAATAATGCTGTGCCTAATTTGTTCAATACAGCAGGCTTACCAGCTTCCCCTTTTAAAAACTAAAAGAGTAGTAGTAACGGTGTAACTAGTAGTTGATTTTGGAATGTCTAAATAACGTGAGTTCGACATAAGAATTTATTTTAATTATGGATAATCAACAGTTTAAAATAAAAATAAAATTAAAAAACTTAATGTCTCCTTGAGCGCAGTCGAAAGGTTTTTAAATAGTTCTCGACTGCGCTCGAACAGACAAAGTTCTTATAATCAATGTGATTTGTTTTATTACCGACATTTTTTAAGTCGAACTTACGTTAAATAAATTTACTAAATTTTTTCAAAATCAACAGCAACCACCTTATATTCAGGAGTTAAAGTTTCTTTGTCTCCTACATTACCAGTTATTAAATTGATAAAGACTTCGGGTTGATGAAAGGTAGTTCTTACCACACCAGGTTTTACCGTATAGTTTAACTTTACAGGAATGTGAACACTACCACGATCAGAAAAAATACGAACAGAATCTCCGGCTGAAATTCCTTTATTTCCGGCATCTAACGGATTGATTTCTAAATAGTCATTAGGTGATAATTGTTGATTATCAGTTCTACGTGTCATTGTACCAGAATTGTAATGCTCTAACTGACGTGCAGTCGTTAGAATAAATGGATATTTTTCCTGATGTTCTACTAATTCTGGAGTTTCTTCAAAGTCAAAATGATGAAAAGTGCCTTTTCCTTTTTTAAATGAACCATCAATATGAAGCATTTTTGTGTCAGTTCCATCTTCTTTTATCGGCCATTGCAATCCGTTTTTACCCAAACCGTCCCAAGTCAATCCTGTCATAAACGGAATTACATCTGCGATTTCTTCAATGAGTTTCGCTGCATCATAAGTTCTACCTGTAGGTTGCTCGTAACCCAACTTATACATCATATCAATAATAATTTGACCGTCAGATTTACAATTCCCTATAGGGTCAACTACTTTATTTACACGTTGAACACGGCGTTCACCATTGGTAAATGTTCCGTTTTTTTCAAAATAAGAAGCCGCTGGTAAAACAACATCAGCCATTTCAGCTGTAGCCGACATAAACAGTTCTTGAACAACCAATAAATCTAATTTTTCAAATGCTTTACGGATATGATTAGAGTTAGGGTCAGTCATTAAAGTGTCTTCTCCCATAATCCACAATGCTTTGAATTTTCCTGCAAGAGTTGCATCTAACATTTCCGGAATTTTAAGACCTTCTTTTTCAGGCATTTTTGCTACACCATATTTTTCAGCATAATATTGCTGTATCTCTAGTTTATTAATGTCTAAATAACCTGCTCCTTGATGTGGTTGAACGCCCATATCTGCCGCGCCTTGGACATTGTTTTGCCCTCGTAACGGATTTAATCCTACACCTTTACGTCCAATATTACCAGTCATCATGGCTAAATTAGACAATATCATTACTGTCTTGCTTCCTTGATAGTGTTCTGTAACACCGAGACCATGAAATTCCATGGCATTATCCGCGGAAGCATAAGCAATAGCAGCTTTTTTAACCAATTCTTTAGAGACACCCGTAAGAATTTCTAGTTCATCCATGTCTAAATCAATCACATGCTCTTTAAAATCACTATAAAATTCAGTGTATTGATTGATGAAATTTTTATTTACTAAATCTTCTTTGATGATATAATGTGCCATCATATTTAGAATTGCTACATTTGTTCCGGGTCGTAGCTGTAAATGATATGTCGCAAGTTGTGCTAATTTTGTCCTTACCGGATCAACCACGATACTAGGAATACCCTTCATAAAGAGTTGTTTTATCTTTGCACCAGTAACAGGATGCGCTTCAGTAGGATTGGCACCAAACAAAAAGATCGCATCGGTTTTATCCAGATCTTCAATTGAGTTTGTAGCTGCGCCGGTGCCAAAAGCTTTTTGCATTCCGAATGCAGTAGGAGCATGGCAGACGCGAGCACAACCATCAATGTTGTTAGTACCTACAGCAACACGAATCATTTTTTGCATTAAATAATTTTCTTCATTAGTTGCTCTTGATGAGGATATTCCGCCGATAGCATCAACTCCATATTTATTTTTAGTATCGATTAATTTTTTAGCAATAAAATCATAGGCTTCATCCCAGGTAACAATTTCAAATTTTCCATTGCGTTTGATAAGTGGTTCTTTCAAACGATCAGGATGGTTATAGAATTGAAATGCAAAACGTCCTTTTAAACAAGTATGCCCTTCATTAACTTCCGCTGTTTCAGGCGCTTGAATACCTTTAATTCCACCATCAATTACAGACACATCTAATTGACAACCTACGCCACAGTAGGTGCAGGTTGTACGAATGGTTTTATCTGCAATGAGTGTTTTGGTTTCAAATTTATCTGTTAAGGCTTCTGTTGGACAAGTTTGAACACAAGCACCACAAGAGACGCAGGCAGATTCGTCAAAAGTGGTGTCAAAACCTTTGATAATATTGGTAGCAAATCCACGCCCGGACATGCCCAAAATCATTTCTCCTTGAATTTCTTCACAAGCACGAACACAGCGATAACAATTAATACATTGTGATAAATCTGATTTTATATAGGGATGTGCTCTATCGGGTTCTATATCTAAATGATTATCACCTTTTGGATAGCGAACATTCGGAATACCAATTTGAGCAATGGTTTTTTGAAATTCAGTAGGTTTTTTATCATTAGGTGCAAAAACCTTATCAGACGGGTAATCAGACAATACCAATTCAACAATGTTTTTACGTAATCGCTTCATTTTATCGGTATTGTGATAAATGTAGAGGCCTTCTGTAACGGGAGTATGACACGAAGCCATTGTTTTGGTCAATCCGTCTTTTTCTCGAGCTACTTCAACCGAACATACTCTACACGAGCCAAAATTGTCTAATCTATCATCCTGACACATGGTAGGAATAGCATCTCTACTTTCTATTCTTCTAACGAATTCTAGTATAGTTTCGCCTACTTGTATATTGTGCGCTATATTGTTTATATGTGCTTTCATAAGTTATTTCACAAAGTTTCACGAAGAAACACAAAGATTCACAAAGTTCATATTTTAAATCTTTTAATTCCTTCTTTTAAGAACCCTTCTAGGGTTTGTATAATGTTATAAAAAATACTGCTTCAATTCATCATCAAAATATTGCAATGCATTTTTAATTGGCAACGGAATGCCACCGCCTAACGCACACAACGAACCAATTTCTAAGGTTTCAATCAAATCGTCAAATAACTGACGGTCAATTTTATAGTTTTCATGTTGTGCTTTCTTCAACATTTCATAACCACGATGTGATCCTATTCTACAAGGATAACATTTGCCACATGATTCGTCTGCTGTAAATTCTAATAGATGCTCTAAAAACTGTATCATAGGAAAATCAACAGGAATTGATACAACACTTGCATGTCCTAATAAAAACCCATGTTCATTCAACGATTCAAAATCTAATGTTAAGTCATCAATTTTATGAATAGGAATAATTCCACCTAACGGACCACCAATTTGCACTGCTTTTACATCTGATTTAAATCCATTTCCATACTCATCAAATACAGATTTTAAGGGTGTGCCCATTTCTATTTCATATATTCCGGGTTTATTGAAAAAGCTATCTAGCGACACTAGTTTTGTTCCGGTAGATTTGCCATTTCCTAAATTTGCATAGACAGAACCGCCATTTTCAAGTATCCAATGCACATTTGCAAAGGTTTCTACGTTTGAAAGCACTGTAGGTTTGCCATATAAACCATATTGAGCAGGGTATGGCGGACGAACTCGTACTTCAGGGCGTAATCCCTCAATAGAGTTTAATAACGCCGTCTCTTCACCGCAAACGTACGAACCTTGTCCTCGAATGATCTTAAATCGGAATCCATGTAAGAGATTTAGCTCTTTTAATGCTTCAATGGCAGCATTTACTTTTCGGATAGAATCAGGATATTCTCCACGAATATATAATACCCCAGTATTTGCACCAACGGTAAGCCCGGAAATTAACATCCCAAAAAGGACTTTATGAGGTTGGTGTTCCATCAAATACATATCTGAATAAGCCCCTGGATCTCCTTCATCAGCATTACAAACGATATATTTTTGATCAGATGATTCTTTGATGACTGCATCCAATTTAAAATAGAATGGAAATCCTGCGCCGCCACGTCCTCGTAAGTTTGAAGTTTTTAGTTCATCAATAACTTGTTGAGGTTTGTCTTTAAACCTATCTGCTAGCTTATAGAAATTTGAAACATCATTAATGTTAGAGGTTAGAATAGGGGTGGTGTTGCAATCTATAAGGTAAGCGTTCTCGTATCGATAGCTATCGGTAGCACTCGAACTGACATTTTTAGAAAGTATTTTTTCTAATTCATCTTTAGTGCTAGCCGAATATGTCTTGTCATCATACATAAATGCATGGCTTTGATGACAATGTCCTAAACAAGGCGCATGTCCGATTTTGTCAGTAGCAACCATAGTTTTTAGGTTTTCGGTTAGCTTTTCCTGTGTTTTGGCAACCATACAAGCTGTGCCATTACATACATGAATAGTTTTGTTCTGATTTTCGGGTTTTAAGAAGTCGTAGAATGAAGCTGTGCCTAATACTACAGAATCATCAATCATAAAGCGTTCCGCCAATTCATGAAATTCATCTTGTGATGCGGGTTTATTTGCTAATTCAGCTACATTTTCAAAGAGATTATCGTCTAATTCTTTTCTATATGATAGTGAACGAATATTTTTATTTGCCATTTTTAATAATTAAAATACTAAAATACTAAAATATAAAAGGATTGAACAGGTGTTGTTAAAGTTTTTCGCAAATGAGAACTGTATGCTTATTGTTTAGGTCTGTAGTAAAGAATAGATATGCATCACCGCCATCTTTTAGTTTTGTTTTTTTTCGAATCTGCTCTACTGTTTCCGGAAAGTTTCTTACCGCAATATTGGCCTTTGTCATGAGAAATTCTTTTTTAAGCTTCTTACTATTATAGGGAAGTTGTTTCATTATTTTAAATCGTCTTCCGGGGAATTCTTTTAAATTATTAGAAGTATATAAATGACTATTTTTGTGTAATTTATATACTTTTATATAATGTGATACTTCATTAAAAAACCCTGCTTTTAAAATAGCACTATTAGGTTCATAGAGATAGGTTAAGGGTTCAGAAAATTCAGCTTTCACTTCTTTTTTATATTCTGATTCAAAAGTTTGTTCTGCTTTATTTGTAATATTAACAGTTTTGATTGATATGTTCTTATTGTATGCTTTTTCTAATATAAAAAGTAGTTCTTTTACTTCATTTTGTACAGCAATAACGTATACTTCCTTTACAAAGTTTACTTCATTGATTACACTAGTAATGTCAAGCATTGGTGAGACTTTGATGAGAATATTATCAGTAAATTCAAACAAAGCGTCTAAATTTTCGGGCACATTTGGTAAGCAATCTTTTAATAGAAAAACTTTCCCTTTGATATCATTTCTCCTCGAGGGATCAATATAGATCCAATCGTACTGTTTTTGTTCAGTTTGAAGGTGTTTTAGTCCGTCTTTGGCCAAAACTGTTATATTGCCACCCTTCAATAATTGGAAATTATGAGTAACTATCTCTGAAAGCTCATTATTTATTTCACAATGAATTACTTCTTTAAACTGTTTTGAAAAGTAATAAGTATCAACACCAAAACCTCCGGTAAGGTCAATTAATGTATTTCCGGTTATTAAGTTAGCTTTATATTTTGCTGTAATTTCAGAGGAAGTTTGTTCAATATTTAACTTCTTAGGATAGTATATGTTTTCTGTTTTGAACCAAGTAGGTAATTTACTTAATGACTTATATTTAGATTCAATTTGTTCAACTAACTCTTGAATAGTTATATTGTCAAATGAACTTCCTTTAAATAGCAGTTTTGAAATATCAGCTTTTAGATTTTTATTTATAAAATCTTGTACTTTGGTATGTAGAATATATGTATTCAATGAAAAGGTTCTTCGCTTCGTTCAGAATGATACTAAAGGTCTTTTGTAAGTGATTTTACTATTTTATTTTCGGCTAAAAACTCTTTTAAAACTACTTTAATGGCTGTATAAGAAGGCACCGCCACAATCATTCCTATTACACCAAAGAGCAATCCACCTATAATAATTACTAAAAATATCTCAAGAGGATGTGATTTTACGCTTTTTGAAAAGATAAAGGGCTGACTAAAAAAGTTATCTACCAACTGAGCAATAGCATAACCTATCATCACATAGGTAGTAGTTGGTAAAATTTGAGATTGAAAATCTAATTCTAAATTACTAGTCATGGTTAGTATTAGCATCAAAAGACCACCAATTAGCGGACCTATATACGGAATCAAATTTAACAAAGCACATAAAAAGGCAATGACAATCGGATTATCAATTCCAAATATTAACAAAATCACGGTGTAGAGCACAAATAGAATGGTTATCTGAAAAAGTAAGCCAATAAAATATCTTGATAATAGATCTTTAATGGTCTCGAATGATTTTTGGAATCTACTTTCACTAGCATCTGGCACTAGAACTAGTAAGCCTTTATTTAATATTTCACTATCCTTCATTAAAAAAAAGGAAATAAATAAAACAGAGAATAGGCCTATGCTCAAGCTGCCAACTCCACTTACTACTGAGTTTAGTAGGTTTGGAATGGCTTTGAAATTTGAAAAAACATCAACAGTTTTTAGCTGTTCTAAAATATTAATATTTCTAGCACTAAAATAATCATTCGCTTGGGTTAATAAATGCTCAATATTATACTCGAGTTGATTAATGTCTAATAATGAAAGGTTTTGTCCTTGTTTTACAATCAACGGAATAAACATAGAAATCAATCCAAACAACAATCCTAAAAACAAGAACATACTTACAATAACTGCCAATATATTAGGAAACTTTAATTTTCGACGTAAAAAAATGATAATAGGCCTGGCAATAAGTGATAATACAGCGGCAATAATAATATATACTAAAACAGACTGTATTTTAAATAAAAAATAGAGTAGGAGTAGTACACCTAATATAATAGCTATTGCTCTTAAAATACCGTTGGCTAAGGTTTTTGAATTCATAGGTGTAAATATAGGAAATTATTAAAATGAAGGTCATGCCATTCCAATTATGTTTTAAATCAGTTTAGAGTAGCTTTTTTCCAATAAAACTAAAGTAATTGATAGGGGTTTATTATCTAGAGTTGTTCTATATTATATAGATAGGAACATAGAATGAAGATTTTAATAAATAATTCTAGAATATTTTCAAATATTTCGCGTTATAATGCTGCCCCTACTAGTTTCCCATGAAACTACTAGGGATTTTTTATTCAATAATCAACCTAAAAATAAATTAATATGAAAAATAAATATGTATTACAAGTCGTAATGTTTGTTTTATTTTTAAGCCAATTTACAGCTTTTTCAAAAGATGGGGTTCTTCCTGCTTCAGAAAAAATTGCTATTACATCTAATTCTTTTACAAGCGGTACAGATCCAGGATGGTCTTACACATGTGATGATGGAATTGAAGTAGAATTGCTAAGTTTAGGCTTAAAAAATAATGTTCCAGCATCTCTCTCTTTCCAAGATACACAAGATGTTGTTCGCATGGTTGTTGAAATCGTATACAAGGGCAATAATCCGGGTAGTACTATTGAGATACAAGATGCCGATGGTAATTCTTATACTGCAAATAGAGTAGTGCCTTCTGGCGGAAGCTCTAATGTTTGGTACTATCGATTTGAATTACCAACTACGACATCAATTAATTATAATAATACTACACATGCCAACTATGCACAATCAATGTTGGCTTATGTTTTTAGAAAAAAGAATAATGGTACAGCTAGTTCTGGTGTTTTTACAGCATTGAGTGGCTATAATGATATTCAAACAGAAACTATCCCTATTCAAACCGATTCAGGACCAAGAACAGTTACAGTAGAATTGCCAATTTCAGAATTAACTCCTGATGGAAGGTATATTCATATTGAAGTTTCTGCTGCAGATGGAAGTTTTACTGAATTAACAGAGACTATTAATGATTTTCCTTCTGGTACTTGTTGTATTAAAGTTTTTGAATTGACATTAACCAATGTAGCAGGATCGATAGATGAAATAGATATTAAAATTGATACGCGTAACAGACAAAATAGACAAACCGTTAATGGTCAGTCATGGGTAATGGGTGGAGCAGTGAAGACGAATGTAAGATGTAGTTGTGTTGAATTTGATACTGATGCTCCAACTGCAGATAATTTAGTTGAGTATATTATTATTGAAGAAATTAGCGAAATGCCAGAAGTAACATTTAGTGATGAATGCTCTGAAGTTACTATTGAATATGAAGAACATAGAAGTAGAAGTTCATGTGAGATTGATTTTGGTCCGGTACATACAGATTCTAATATTTGGTTCAATAATTTCCCGTTTGATGATAAACATCATTGGGATAGAGGATATTATCTTCAATTTTTAGATGGTACCACAAAAATTTATGGAAGAATAGTGAATAATTCCGAACCGAATTCAGGTTGGAATGTCAAGGTTATTTTTAATGCATTAGTAGATTACAATACATGGTTGAATTCAGGAGGCGAAGTTGCTGACGATGCTCAAAAAGAGCAACGAAATTATGGAGAGATTGATTTCAACACCCCTTATAAGTTAGATGGTTTTGGAAATTATAAAAACTCTAATTTGTCATTGGTGAGTACTACAAATTTACATTATATGGATATTGGCCCGAGAGATGTATATGGTGATTTTGGTATTGGCTTTTGGTCATCTTATGAAGGCACGGTAAATGGACAAGATGTTAGTGGAACGAATTCACAACATATTGAAATGAATGCAGCTTTAGATAAATGTGTTAATTCACGTGATGGAGCTGATCTAATAGTTAGAGAATGGACGGTTACAGATGCGGCAGGTAATTCTAATGTATTTATTCAACGAGTAGAATTGGAGTATTAATACTATGAAAAATCAAAATATTAAAAAGATGAAAAAAATAAGTTTACTATATATTTTAGTTTGTGTAGGTTTTATGGCCAATGCACAATTACAACATGAAGATTTTAATGCTGCTAATTTACCTAATGGATGGTCTGTTACTTTACCTGAGAGTGGATGTGCTTGGCAATTTGGCTATTCGGGTAATTTAAAAGGAAGTGGACTTCAAAATCCGGCTTCTTTTCAATCTGGAGGCGTTGTATTCAATGATTATGAGTGCGGTGGTTTTGAAAATAATACCATTGAATTAATTGGACCTAAAATTAACTTAATTGAGAAGAGAATTGTTGAGGCAAGTTTAGAAATTACGTATAACCTTAGAACGTTTTCAAATGATGGGATATTTAAGGTATTTGTATGGGATGGTAAAGTATGGCAAAATGTATCGACGACTTCTGAAAGTACGCATCCAAAGAACAGTGGTGAGAACGAAACGAGTTTTATTGATGTTTCTCAATATATAAATAGCGATTTCAAAGTGAAGTTTACCTTTGACGATGAAAACTCCTTAACTTGGGGAGCCGGTATTGACGATTATAAACTTACAGGTGTTGTTTCTTCTGAAGTTCCAGGGCTTGAAAGTCTTGGATTTATGTATTACCCTAATCCGGTTATTCATGATGAATTGACAATGTTATCTAGTAAAGAAATTTCAATAGTGAATGTTTATAATAATATAGGACAATTAATGATATCTAAAAAACCTGCAACACTAGAATCAAAAATAGATATGCAGCAATTAGCAGCAGGAGCCTATATAGTACAAGTAACTATAAATGAAAAAGTAGGTAATTTTAAAGTAATTAAACAATAGAAATAGTTTTATGATTAATTGAAAAAGCACTCCATTTGGAGTGCTTTTTTTTTAATCTAAGTTAACGTTACGTTGATTTCAACAATGTTAGATTTTTTTTACTTCTTATTTGAATGATAATAATCTAATACATGAGTTGGTATATTGATGTCTTTAGATAATTTATTATCAGAAATAGGATACTCTGCTACTTGCTTTAATGGTACTAATCCCGCCCAAATAGGTAAATCATAATCGTCAGGTTCATCTTCTACACCAACATCTCTAATTTTTGCAGATGCAGTTTCAATGGTCATTTCAACAACTAGGGTTCTATCTAGTTCTTTGGGCAACATTGGGCGTATTCCATCCCAACGTCCTATTAACATATGTTCCATAAAACAATGCAATGCAGCTTCTTTTTCAGCCGGGTTTTCTATCTTTTTAACACTACCAAATAAAGTTGCAGAACGGTAATTTACTGAATGATGTAATCCTGAACGCGCCAATACTAACGCATCTAAATGCATTACTG